>Ga0214543_1000058_pt1 | contig 131939 bp, 76 predicted proteins | sample CNSS2metaG_FD_160094 | JGI IMG/M metagenome (GOLD analysis project Ga0214543, IMG submission 160094) | Root nodule microbial communities from cowpea collected in UCLA plant growth center, Los Angeles, California, USA - CNSS2 | ecosystem: Host-associated > Plants > Roots > Nodule | place: USA... | reverse complement strand
ATATATATATATATATATATATATATATATGTCATGGAACATGCTCTAGAAGTAGAAAAGTAACAACATTTATTTTAAATCATTTGATTTTGTTAATTTGATTGAATCCACAGAATCTTATTGGATTTGGCTAAAACTGTTTTGTGGCTGGAATGATTCAAACAAGGAGAGACATGTTTTTGTTGTATGAGTTTGGAATATCCGAACTGGTTCTTGCTCAAACACAATTCTTTTCCAGATAAAAAAAATACATACAAATAAGCGTGTAACAATGACCTAAATTGCCCAAAACAATAGATGTCTGATCAAACAACAAAATAACCTAAGAAACCACAAAATTAAGAATAACACATGTATAGAAACAAAAACAGTAGCTAATAATAGTGCAACTAAATACTAACCTTTTATGATCAGGTTATGAGAATAGGTTACAACATCAAATTTAAAGGATATATAATATACAAATGTAATAGGAGTAAATCAACATTCATTGTTCATGTTTGTGTAACACCCTCATGTATACATAATACCATCACTCTATATATATCACATGTAACAAAATGACCAATATATATTTTCTGGGCAATTACTTAGCACTATGGAAGACATCTTTTTTTTATTATTATCATCACTATATGATCGAGACTAACTAATAACAATTGCTAAAATTTCACGCTAGTTGTCAAATTGAAAGTTCTTATAACTTTATAAACTTGTATACGTAAATGAAAAACTACCAATTGAACTACATGACATTACTTCATTTCTAAAGATAATTTATTTTTAGGTTTTTTCAGACGAAGAACACAAGAACAACTACACCATATGGATAAAAAGGATCCTGCTAATTGATATACTTCATGGCATTAACAACTTTATTTTTAGTTGTTTCAGTCACTGAAACAACTACACCATGGATAAAATGGATAAAGACCCTACCGAGACTCGTTCATCTACTGAATCTCCAGTTTGATTTGGACACCTCTGGGTGGTGCTGCAACAGGTAATTTCTGATGAAATCCAAAAGGAAAAGGATGATGAAATCCAAAAGGAAGGTGAAACCCAGGTATAGCATAATTCACTTTCTCAAATCCCGGAGGAGGAGGAATTGGTTTTCCAAATCCAGGAGGAGGAGGAAGAAGCTCCTCAACAACACACTCAGTTTTTGGAACAAGAACCCTAGGTGGAGGAGCCTGAGGAGGAGGAGGAGCAATCACACTAGTGTTCTTGCTATTTCCCCAAACAATCGTAGGTTTACCATTCACCCATTCAACACGAGGGTTTCTCTTATAGTACCTCGCCATCAACCTCTTCTTTCTCTCAATTTTCGACTCAAACTTGTAGTGAATCGAACTCACGTGCGATGCAAACCGCTGAGAAGTCTCGAACACGCCCTTACACTTTGGGCACGTGTAAGGCCCGTTCTTCTTGTGCGGATTGCTATGGATTCGACCATCGTACTTTTTCTCAGCTTCAGCTTCCTTCTTCTTCTCAGATTCCTTCTTCTTCTCAGCTTCCTCCTTCTCCTTGTTAATCACCGTTGCTGCTTCACTTGGCTTCTGCGGAGTACTCTTCTGGGTAGCTTCAGTGCCAAAATCGTCCAGAAAACGATGAAGCCTGGGCCTGAGCGGCGGTGCCGGTTGTGCCCCCGCCGTGGTGCGCGACCAAGTGCCACCGAGAACCCTGGCTAATGCTGGCACACGGAGCAATTGTTCTTTCAGCAAGTCACTTGCTTTGACGTTGGTAACTATGGGTGGCGGTGGTGGTAGTGGTGGTGCTACGTGCGGTGTTTCTCTCGGATGAACGTTAACCCAGGAGCGTTGTTTTGTTGTTGGGTGATTCACCCTTTGGTTCAACCCTAGTTGGGTATTCCCTCTCATCCAGAATGGGTATGGCATGGTGGGGTTGGAGCCTGGGCGAGAAGAGTTAAGGGACATGGTGACTCAGACAGAAACTGAAAGCAATCAATTTGTTAGTGTTTTATCTACGTATGTGCGTGTTCCGATACGAGGTTTGGTGGTCTTTTTATAAGGGCTTTCGTGTTTCCTCGGCAATGTAAGAGTATTATTTTACATTAATCAATACTTTCCATTAAATATAAAATATTTAAAGTTAGCAAAAAAAAAAAGTAGAATTCATTCTTACCCTAACTTTTAACACAGTATTTAAACATCAAAAAATGTAGTAAAATATTATTGAATTTTGACAACTTTCTCACGTGAGGTGACATCTTTTAAGGATTTTGGAATATTAGAAATCAAAAAATAAAAAAATAAAAAACCATTTAAAAAATGACACATAAGATAATAAGAAAAAGTTGTTAAAATTTAATACTAAAAAATCATTTTCCAATTCAATATAGTTCCTATAATTTAACTGAACTATATTAATTTTTTTCACATGATAATTTGAACGGTCATTTATCATTTTATACCTAATAATTAAAATTTTATTGAAATATTGTTTAACATGTAAAAATAATAATATTAGATAAAAAAAAGTATCATATTTTGACATGTAGTATTACAAATAATATAAACTTATTTAATCTAATATTTCAAGTGATCTAATGTGTTAGAGTACTATGGTAATCTATTATGATACATGTATCAAATACGATATACATTAAGACATTAATATACATTTATTTTAAAAATAATAAAATATAATACGTGATATATGCATATTAATAAATATATAATAATTCATAAAAATATAATAAATATATTATTATTATTGTGTAGGTCCAAATTAAAATTATATGTATTAAAGTTATTAATGTAAAAATAATAAATTATTATCATTATAAAAATATTAATGTTTTAATTGTGTTACACACTTCATTGATAAGTATTCTAAAATATACGTTATTCTAGTGCATCATAGATGGTAACATGTTCACTCTTAATTAATGTTTTTCTTTTCTTTTTTTAGTTCAAGGTTTCTTTTATTGTGAAGGGCATGTCGAGTGGATAAGTTTTTAATTTAATTCTTTTAATACTATTATGTCACGTTATTTTTACATTTTATGGTAGTTTTAAGTTTTTTTTATAATAATCTTATTAATATTACTCTTTTAATTTGATAATTAAATAAACATTAAATAGTAATAAATTTATATATACTTTATTAGAATAGAAAAAGTTATGTATTTATTACTTTACTAAACAACACACTTTAAATATAACTGACGAGAACAAATCATATAAAATGTGTCATAACTGCTATTAAACGTGTCCAATGCTCAAATATTATTGAAACTTGAAAAGAATATATTTTTATTCTATTAGCGTGTCACACACATATAGTTGTATTTAAAGCCAACAAATTTGCTTATTATATATTTAAAAAGTTAATTTACTGTCTACTTTTATTTTATTTTATTCAATGTTAACTAATATGGACAAATAACTCCATATCTTTTTTATTATTGGTCAAATCTTTTGTCTAAATTATTAAATGTATCACGAAAAACAGCTCATAATCATCTTACAATTTCTTTATATTAATTCCTATAAAAAAATATTGAATTATGTAATTTATGTTATTGATTAATACATTGACAGAATAACTTTCACTAATTTTAAATTCATATAAAAATTCAACAATGAAATAATAAGTATGCCACGTATATAAAAATTATAGTTTTTTAATTTAAACTATTATTTTTATGGGCTATATTAATAAAATATTTATTGTTAAATTAAATGTAATTAATGATGAAAATGAAATTAAAATTATCAAAATATTAATACTTTAAAACTAACAATTTATTATTGAGAATAAATAAATTAAACTTAAATTGTAATATAGTAAAATTATAACATTACCATCAACTTTACGTGATCCTAATTATCAACTTTCCCAGTGACAGTTACAAAAGTTAACTATTCATCAGAGTTTTTTTTTTTTTTTTTTTTTTTATCTTTTTCTAACTGTAGTATTTTAATATATTAATGTCAAAATCATTATATTTAAAAAAGCAATTTCCAAAACTTATTTACTTTTTATATATACACTTTTTTTTTTGTAAGAACGTATTTTAAGGTAGGAGGATTGTTTTTTAAGAAATAATAATTAAAATTTTAATTTTAATTTTTGTTGACTACATAAATTACAAAATTTTAATCATTTACCTCTCTAAATTAAGTCCTTGTGATTTGTTTTATTTATTTTTTCTTCTGAAGTTTATTATGATAATTTTATCGATCAAATATGGTTAGTGACACACAATAAGTACTTTTTTCTTATCTTAGGTGTTCTATTATTATAAGAGGAAATATATTTAAAATATTATTGCATGTCAAAGTATATTTAATATTTTGAATTAAGGTAAGTTAGCATTTAAGAAATAAACTGCCCTTACAATTTGTTTTTGAGGCTTGAAATGTAGTGGGAATTGTTGAAATGGGTTATATTAATTATTGTATACTATTTATGTTATGTTATGTATTTATTTATTTTTTTGTTTTAGATTTAAAACTCGATAAAATGTTTATATGTAGTTCTGTTAAATTAAGATATTGTTGATTTTAGATTTCAATGGTGAGATTTAAATTTTGATTTTGAGTTGTAATCTTTTACGCATAAGATGTGAGTAGAGATGTTAATAAGATTGGTAGAGTACGGATAGTATCTTTCATATACATTACTCACTGGATAAATATTCGTATTCATATCTGTGTGTATTCGTTATACGAGTACTCACATATTTTTTGAATATCCACGGATATTAACGGGTACTTGCAGATATTTATAAAACGAAAAATTTAATATTTAACTACAAATTCAAATAAAAATATAATGCAAAACATTTATAAATTTCAAACAAAGTGCAAATAGCCCATCTAAATATTGTTAAATGACAATTTACAAACAAATGAAGATTTTCTAAAACAAATTGATAAAAAAATAACTCATTCAAAATTAATGTATTAATATTTTAATCATTTTTTAAATTTAAATTAAAGTATAGTAGATATGAGTGTCCACAAATACAAATATTATAACACTCATACCCACTTTATTAATATGCAGGTAACAAAAATACTAATATTCATCACTCGTGACGTCCATTCTTAATATCCATTTTTTACTTATTACTTATTATTATGAGTTTTATACATTAATAAATGTGGGGTTGGAATTATGACAGTGACTTTGTTTGGTGGTGGGGTTAAAAGATGGAGATGAAAATAAATTAAAACAATAATTAAAAATAACAATACACTTCGATTTAATAAAGAACGAAAGTATAACCTAAAGAACAGACATCGATTATAAATTAAAATCTACAGTCCTACATTTTCTTACCGCGTCTAAATATTCTTCGATTAAAAAATTGATGTAAAATTTCCAAAATAATTTATGTCAAAATTGTTATTTACAATACATTGGTGATAGTTATACTTGTTAAATAAGTATTTGTGCATATATAAAACTTTAACTAAAAATATAGAATTAGGTAACAATTTTTATTTTATTATATTTAAATAAATATAGTGCTTTATTGTGCAGTAGAATTTTTAATCAATAAATAATACATACGTTGTATCACTCGTAAAGTTAAAACACTTTAGATATTAACTTTCTATATATCAGAAGGAGAAGTTTTTAATAAATACATTAATTAATAGTTTTTTTTTTTTTATCAGCAAAGAATGGATATACTTAAGAAAGTGTACTTAAGGGGTGCTCTAACCCTTATACAAAACAATCTAGTATATATTGATGCTCTAACTTGGCATCATAGCACCTTTAAAACAAAAAGCTAGAACAATAGCATAACCCTGAACAAAAACTATGGGATAGGCTTGTGGATCCAAACACAAAGATCTAGCAGATTCAGCATAATAGAGTTTATTCGTCTCCTTTGAATTGTTATCCTAATCCCTTATGCTTCCACAAGCACCACTTAATTGTGTTTTGGTTGCTACAGAATAGAACAAGCGTAATGGAGGTCTGCAAATATGCTGCATCATAAAATAGTTATGAACACAGTGGAGGGAGATCTTTGTCGCTGGTAGTGTGTCCTTTTAAGCCTCAAGCAATAGCATCCAAGTTATTCCAAATGCCTACGGCTTCACATGTAACTACAATATGTTTTGAACCTTGCTTTGTGTTCCCTTGTACACAGTCACCACCACGATACAATTCCATTTAGCTTTTGAACACCTGCAGTTTGATACCTATCACACTGGAACACACAACATTACCGTATCACATGGATTTTAAGCATGTAAATGGGGATAAAATCCAATCACTATAAGAGAACGATGTAGTAGGAATCTTATGTTTCATCCATACCCAAGCTACCATTTGAGCATGACTGAAAATTTCTATAGGGTCCACTTTCCTTTGCTTAAAGATTACCCTATTCCTATGGTTCCAAATTTCCCCTATAGTAGCTAACCACATACCTCTCCAAGCTAGGTTTTGTCTATAATTACTCAGTATAATTATAAAACAAGTAACGCAAATTTTATTATACATTGAGCCTTCTTTTTTAATGATTATGTTTTGATATATCCATAGGTATGATAATGTGGACTGGTTTGATTTGTTTAGGTTCATATCACACTGGATCTGTAAAATATAGACCGGACTGGTTTTATCCGCTTTGAAAATGTTGGTTCAAAAGTTTGGCCTATCTCACATAGGTTTTGGTTCGTGGAGCATCCTTTTTTTTTTATTTCTTGTGTTTTAATGTTGAACAAATTAGAAAATTTTAACAAGTTCACGAAATTAAATAAATACTTTGTAAAGTTAAATGATAAATTGATAATTCAACATTTTCATTATATTCATACTCATACTTTGATATGCACGATGAATTATTTAGATTTAAGCACATTCAGAGATACATAACACTTGTATTTTTTCAGTCATACCAAAATTTAGAACGGTCTATGCATAAATTCAAAAAGTAATATAACCAAGTGCATTTTTTATGCAAACCGCGAATCAATCCGTCCCATCCTTCTTTTGACTAATCCAGGTTGTGGATTATGTGGATCGAATTTTTGTAGACCAACGAACTTAGTATGTTGACTCACCCCACATTTTATTGATAGATTTGTGGACCGACCCATACCTACGTTATCATCCGTAGATATTAAAATTTCCTAAGTTTATACTAATTCTAGAAATAATAATCACAACACAAATTTTTTCTTCATATTTTACAATACAGGTTATAAACTCATTTTATTGATGCTTTTAATTTTTGACTTTTATGTTAATAATTACAAAACACAATTCTTTGATTTTACGTTTATTTTAGGTTTTTATTTTTTTAACGTAGTATTTTAAGATATTGATTGAGATAAAATTATTGTTGAAATTACTATAATTTCGATAGTTAAAAAAACCCACCCAAAGTTGTTATTTAATATATAACTAAAATTGATATAACTTATTATTATTATTATTAGTGGAGAAAATACATTTCGTGCTTTTATATAATATTAACAACATAAAAAACGGTGAATGATTACACATAACATAATCACCTTTATTGTCTGAATATAGTACATATTTTTTTTAAGTTGAAATTGTAATTAAGATCAAAATAAAAACATTAAACGTGTGCTATTCATATATTATTATATTTTTTAATTTTAAAATATAATTAAAACAAATTGAAATATAAAATGTGTATACAGAGAATATAATTCTTTTTATATATTGTTGTATATACATTCACACATAAAACTAAATAAAATATTTCATGTACTAAATAAATATAAAAAAATCAGAAAATATATTACTTACTTCTATTTTCCTTAAATATTATATTTTTGTTCTTGATTCATTAAATAACTAATAAAAAATTATTTTTTATTTTTAACTGTTCCAACATAAAAAAAATTATTTAAATGTTACCTTAAATCATTCAAATGAAAATAATATATATTTTTCTATGAGTAAATAATTAAATTGACATTAAATGAGAGCATTTATCGAATGTTTTAACCTTTTTACAAGAGGAACTTGATGACTCTCTACATAAGAGATTGAGTGAGCCTTTCATCATGAGAAAAAAAAAACTTAAATAATTATCATATTAATTTTAAATCAATTAAGATCAATCACTACTTTGTAGTTTTATTTTTAAAATACATCTTAAAAAGTTATATATTTAAATTATTTTGGTCTTCAATTCTTAAACAATATAACATTATTGAGTATACTTGAATAAAATAAAATTATACTTTATTTCTTCAAACATACTATAGTTTATAGTTTAAGTTGTCATTGATAACTGAGTTTTTGATGCTACCATATAAATTTACATAAAAAGTAGACCTAGTATAGGATTTGAATTCTAAATTTTAAGTATGAATTAAATTTTATTTTTTTTCGCTTATAAACTGAAAATCACCATCTTTTAAACCTTAAATTATTTTACGTGGACGGATATTTTAACACTTTAACATACAAAGTGATGATTCACATTTCGAAATCTTTGCTTTTCATAAATATTTTCACTTATTTAATTTCGTTTCTATAATTTAATTTTATTAAAGACGGAAAAAGATTATAAAGTGAAAAAAAAAAGTGTTTAGAATTTGTTATAAACTTTGAATTAATGGGAGCATGGCAGATTTTTGCGGAGAGAAAAAAACATGAAAGCACCGAAATAATCCTTGAACCTTTTTTTCTGTCGTGTCCGCCGCCGAAGCTGCAACACAACTACTGAATGCGATTAGGTTTTGAGTTCACTTGATTTCTTTTACTTTTCTTGCTATCAATTTCTCAAGGTTAACTTGTCTCATTCAACTTGCATGCTTTAAAGGCCTTCTCTTTTTAATCTTTTCATGCTTAACCCTTAAATGTGTAAACAGGTTTTTCCTTCAACCAATATGGGCGCCAAAAATGATACAGGTTATGTGATTTTTTTTCCCTTTCAGCTTTATTTATTTTTTGAATGTCTCAGTTATTGATTTTCTTTTTGTGATTGTTTCGTGGGTGTATCAGAGACGAATTTGGATGGAGAGAACAGTGTAGGACGAAAGAGTAGAAAGAAACCCATGCCTGAGAGTGGAGCGCGAGAGCATAAGGAACAATTGCAAAAGCTTTCGGAGAAGGTTGGGTTTGTTGTTCTTGTGTTTCTAAGGACACTTTATGAGTATTGTATGTGTGGTCTAACTTTATTTTTATAAGGCGCTTTGAAATTTTAATCAGGGTTAAGGTCTCGTCACGTTGCTAGTTCTTTTCTTTAGTTTATCTTTATCTTAGCGAGTTCTATAGTTTATGTATTCGTTATCGCGATGAAACATGTCGATTCTTGAAGTTTATTCGAGAAATTTGACACACAGGCAGAAAATGTTTACATGTGTGGAACTGGAAATAGTGTTTGATTTTGTTATTTTGCTACATTATACTGGTAATGTTATTAACAGCTTTTCCATTTCAGGATCCAGAATTTTACGAGTTCTTGAAAGAGCATGACGAGGAGTTGCTTCAATTCAGTGATGATGATCTAGATGTGAGTGTATTCTTTTAGACTTTTTTGTCCATTCTTTTTCTACCCCATGCATAAACTACAATGGATACGAGGTGCGAGAAATATAATTTTTTATTATTGTATTCTTGTTTTCTTTCGGGAGTGTATCTTATCCTCTATTTTGTTCTTCTCACATTTTCAAGAAATGATTATTTTGGGTGTTAAAGAAACATGGGTTTTCCTCTAGATACATCTGTATAGAACTGTGACACTCTACACAAGGAAATATAAATTTAATTTGGTTTATCTTATAGTGGGGCACTGGCCCATCGATCATTGCAAATTTAAAATTCCCCTACTAAGTTATTTTTCTCATTTAGACTAATAGATTCTTTAGGTTCTCGTGATGTTTCTCCTATTTGATTTTGAGAAATCACTTGGGTAGGGCAAGGTCTTCATATTTCTTTTCACTAATGACTTAGTTCTGTCTAGTTTTACTTGAATCTAATGATCTATCCTCTAATCATGATAGGAAAGTTTGGATGATATTTTTGTAGATTTGTTTCTTTTGGACTAATGGATCTTTTAGACTATTGGGTTTGGTGAGCACACTTGGTTAGGGTCCTTGATGTTTAGAGTATTTTTTACTAAAACCTTCTTATTCGGTTTTGCGAGCATATTTGGTTAGGGTCTTGATGTTTAGAGTATTTTTCACTCAAAAAGCTACAGTCCGTTCTAGTTTTACTTGAATTTATGATTTATCCTTTAACCGAGATAGGAAACTTCTTATGAGGCTTCCTTTGTGTTTTCTGGTGAATCTGTTGTAAAAGAATGTCCATATTTTATAGGTTATGCCTTTACCCTGTTATATTATTGAATTTATGTTCATGGTCTCTATTTGATGCATAATTCTATTATTTCAACGGAATCTCTTTTTTATCCCAACTCTTTGTGATATGCACCACTACCACCAGCACTATCATATTTTTTCTAAAGTAATGACGTGTATGATTTTTTATTAGAAAGCTGCAAATTTCTGTAATCGATACTTCTCTCCCTTTCTTCCTTGAATTTCAGATAGCATTGTTAAAAGAAATTCACCTTTTAGCTGTGTCTATTAAGATTTCATTGCCACACCCTTTTAATGTTTTTTAACAGGAATGAATTTCTTAGAAGGACTTTGTTTAGTAAATCCTTATTTGAATATCTTAAAAAGTATAGGTTTTGGTTTGTTATAGTTTGCTTATTTATATATAATAATACTAAATAGCTTAATCTGATATATTCCTAGTATTAAAAGCTATGTAACTGTTACTGTATTGCTTGTTTTATCCAGGATGATGTGGGTACTGACATAGAAGATGAAGATCTAAAGCTAGATGAGGAGGTTAGTGAGGATGAGATTCAAGAGAAGGAACAAAAGTCCTCTAAGGAAGTTATAACTACTTCTATGGTTGATTTGTGGTGCAAATCAATTCAAGAAAGGGGGAGCTTAAGTGCACTTCGTTCCCTGCTGAGGGCTTTCAGGACGGCATGCCACTATGGTGACGATGGGGGGAATGAATCTATGACAAAGCTTAGTGTAATGTCTAGCACTGTATTCAACAAAATAATGTTGACTGTACTTACTGAAATGGATGGAATACTGAGAAAATTGTTTAAGCTTCCTGCTTCTGGTGGAAAGAAAGAGAATATAACAGATTTAATGGCCACGAAACATTGGAATAGTTATGGCCCTTTAGTGAAGTCTTACCTTGGAAATGCTCTCCATGTTTTGAACCAAATGACTGACACAGAAATGATATCATTTACTTTACGTAGGCTGAAATACTCTTTATTGTTTTTGGCGGCTGTTCCTTCACTCCTAAGGAAATACATTAAGGTATAAGTAACCCATTGTTCTTCAAATCAATGCTATCTACAGTATTCTAGTATTGCATCAATGAACACTAATACTTTTAAGTTTGAAATCTGTGTATTGCATATATCTTCTGATACATATTGGTCCTCTAGTTCTCTACTGTAATTTTTATTATAGCTTGATTAGATAGGCAGCAATAATCTAAAACGTTCTCTCCTAATTTTCCTCTGTCTCCCTCCAAATGTTTATTTACATTCTAGGACATGTAACTTATTTTTTCCATTGATTTTGTTGACTAACTTTCATAATGATTTCATCAGGTGGTTCTTCATTTCTGGGGTACTGGCGGAGGTGCCCTTCCTGTGGTTTCATTTCTGTTTATGAGAGATCTATGTATCCGAATTGGATCTGGCTGCATAGATGAATGTTTCAAAGGAATATATAAAGCATATGTTTTGAATTGCCACTTTGTAAATGCCGTGAAACTTAAACATATCCGTTTCCTTGGCAATTGTGTCATTGAACTTCTTGGTGTTGATCTTGCCACTGCGTATCAACATGCCTTCATTTACATTCGACAACTGGCTATGATATTAAGGGATGCACTTAATGCAAAAACTAAGGTGTTGTTCTATTTGTCCAGTGCGTGTTATTTGCTTATTAGGCATTATAAGAAGTGCCTGTTACCATTACGTAAATTTGAATTTATATTTATCCTAACAAACTGGTTATATTTGGATTTGAGGTACTGTCACATTGATAGGAGAGTATTATTGAATGCCTAAGTCCCATATTAAGTAATATGAGATATTCTGAGGAATATTTACATGTTTGGTTCTCTGTCTTTAGCAACTAGCTTTTAGAGGGGTGAATTTTTCTAGCGTTATACTCAGTACAGTATTTAAGTGCTTAGTTCTCTCCTCCTTAATAGCCGGCTCTTATTGGATTCCCCTAATGCTTGGGTGTTTATCACACTTCTTAGTTCTTATAGTTGTTACAAGATTGACATTATTTCCTATTTTCTGCTCTTTTGGGCATTATCTAGTTCCTTAACCTTACATGTTTTGCCTTCAAGTTCTATTATATGTCTTTTACAGTTACAAGGCATTCTTGATAAGTGTTGAAAAAGTAGAGTCGAGAATAAGGGTGATATGTTGTTGTAGATAGGGATTGAGAAAATATAGAAAGAACATAAAATTCTGTGGCTTACGCCTGTATTAGACTACAGGGAAGAACATAAATTCAGCATTTGTCTTTCATGTTTCAGCCACCCCTCAATCAAGATACAATGAATACCCAGAAAAAATCAGTGTTGAATTTCAGGGTACCACTACCTTAAATTATTAGGCTTTTATTGGTATTCGTTTGATTGGAGTCTTTCATAAACTGAAACATTTGTTTGTGCTGGCACTGCTTAAGTTATGGTCCTTATTTTACTCTTTCCCCGAATGCATTGTTCAGGAATCTTTTCGCAAGGTTTATGAGTGGAAATTCATCAATTGTCTTGAACTTTGGACTGGTGCTATCTGTGCCTACAGTTCAGAATCTGACTTTAAGCAACTTGCATATCCATTGACCCAAATAATTTCTGGAGTAGCCCGTCTGGTCCCCACAGCCAGATATTTTCCCCTTAGGTTGAGATGTGTAAGAATGTTGAACCAGATTGCAGCTTCTACCCATTCCTTTGTACCAGTGTCTATGCTCCTTTTAGACATGCTGGAAATGAAAGAATTGAATAGACCCCCAACTGGAGGTGTTGGCAAAGCTGTTGACTTACGCAGTATACTGAAGGTATTCATAACATGAATGAATTTAAATGTGAACTTTTTGAGATCCAGCTAAACTTAGGTGAATTCTTCTCTGTTAGGTTAGCAAGCTGACCCTAAAGACACGAGCATTTCAAGAAGCATGTGTTATTTCTGTGGTTGAAGAGCTAGCTGAACACTTGGCACAGTGGAGTTATTCCGTTGCTTTCATGGAATTGTCTTTTATTCCACTTGTGAGACTGCGTAGCTTTTGCAAATTAACCAAAGTAGAGAGGTTTCGAAAAGAAATGAGGCAGCTTATACGCCAGGTATTTCTATTAAGATGGTAAAAAAATGCAAGGGTGATACATAGATTTACTTGTATGTTTTATCATTGACTTGGCATGCAGCAGCACTCAGCATTCATTTCTAATTTTGCATTGTTCTACATTCAGATTGAAGCAAGTGCTAATCATGTGAATGAGAAGCGAATGTCAATTTCCTTTTTACCAAATGACCCGGCAGCATTATCTTTTCTCGAGGTTCGTGTCTCTAATTTTGGATTAATGAGTCAGTGGATAACACTGAATTCAGATATCATATTTATACCAAATTTATACAGTAAGATACATGGATTTATACTATTTCAAATGTTCGTTAGTTACTTTGGAATTAGATAATTAACCTAGTAATACGTACTCCACTAAATAGTCTGTACGTTGAATCTATCTGTACAGTCTCCTTGTTGGATGTGTGGGTTGATCTTTTTTCATTCATTTATTTACTTAAACTTTTCTCACTTCTCTCTTTCTGTCTCTTATGCACTAACCTTCACAAGAACTGCGTCTCTTTGAGCTGGTCAGCATCTTTTTTACTGCTGTTATAACTAAATTTCAGTGAAGTGGCATTGCATGTTTGCCTTTTTTATGCGGTCTATGTATACGGCGATGCACATGCAAATGATGGAGTTATTTTCTTTTCCTTTATGTTAATGCTATTTTGTTTGAGGTCGAAAAGAGTGATTTTTTTTTATCTGCTGAAAAGAGTTAAATTGATCATGTTAGGATGAAGAAAAGTCAGCTTCAAGTACTCTGTCAAAGTACGTCCTAACACTCCGCCAGAGAGCAGAACAGAAAAATAATTCATTAATGGAATCCAGGTTTGAACTTTGAAGTCAAGTTCAACTGTATTGATTACTAAATAGAACAGGTAATCATGGCTAGGATAGAGGTTTCTAACACAAATTGAGATTTTCCAGTGTGCTTGTGGGAGAAGAATCCTCTAGATTTGGGAATGAAATATCAGAGAGTGATGAAGAGGATGCAAGAAATAATGAAAAGGGTGCTGCCGTCTTTAGTTCATCATGGTTACCCGGAAATGAATCTAAGTATGATTTTCCTTTCATTTTTTTCTTTTTCAGTAAACCAAGTTGCTCATTGTTTCAGTATTGTTTCGTGCATGTTCATTGGCGTAAGTTTCTTTGTTGTACTTCTCAGGACAAAACAACCTGAAGAAACAAAAGGAAAAAGGAAAAAGCAGCAGAAAGAGAAAGCCATTGATGACGATGTTGTGGAGGACTTGGTACTTAGTTCTGACGAAGATATGCCTTCTAGTCACAGCCCTTCTGCTGGAAAAAATGATGATGCAGATCATTTACCTTCAAAAGGAAAACGCAAGCAGAAGAATCACAGAACAAAAAGGTTGAAAAAAAATTAGTCTCACTTGGAGGGGAAATGAAGTTTAGGTAGCAACCTCTCTATTCGGGATTCGTACTGAGAAAATGTGAGATGAGAAAAATTTTGATTAGTTTTAAAAGTAGTTTCCATTTTACATTTGGAGCAAAGACTGACGTGTGAATGTAATGGCAGCTGCAATTATATTTTTATACGTCATTTCGTTGTGATTGGAAAATGATAGTGTGGACAAACTGTGACCTGGCACTACTTGTAAAATCTTCTGGTGCCATCCATGGTTGGAGCAAAATGGTAACACCATTCCATATTTATCAGTGTAATTTATAGGTTTCTGAATTGGACATTGGAAAAGGATTTGAATTATTGATTTTTTTTATTTTACTTTATTATATTTTGGGAATTAAAAACATTCACAAAAATATTTTTAAATTATTCATTTTAAAATCATAAATTATGATTTTAAAATCTTCATAAATATACATATCAATCACCTTTTTCAATTTTAAAGATCTTAATTAACTAACGAGATGTCCTTAATTTTTTGAAAGAATTAAAATTAAATTAAACAAAAATAATGAATACTATAAATAAAATAACACATTACAATTACTTTTTATAATCTGTTAATTATTTTAATGGTATTAACAAGAAGGATCAAAATTAAAAAAAATTGACAAGTATTAAGATTAAATTGAAAAAAAAATAGACTTAATTATCATTTTGGTCCCCTAATTTGTTGGATTGGTTCATTTTGGTCGCCTTATTATTTTTTGGTTCAATTTGGTCATCTAATTCTTTAAAAAGTTCAATTTGGTCCCTGCCGTTAAGTCAACGTTATCCCGTCTCCGTACATGTTACGTGTCATATTGTGGACTTTTCAATTTTTTTTAATTTTTTTTAATTTTTTAAAAAAAAATTTTTTAATTATTTTTAAAAAAAATTAAACTGCCACGTGTCACTTTATGGTTGTAACATGTGTCAATTTGAAATTTTTTTATTTTAAAAAGATTATTGCCACGTGGCAAGTCACGATTGTGCCACGTGTCAAGCTAACATTCGTTGTTTTCAATTTAGTCCCTTCATTTGAAAGAGGACAAAATTGAATCATTTTAAAAAATTGGAGAACTAAATTGAGTCATAATTATAAATAAAGGGACTAAATTGAAAAAACCAATGTTAGCTTGACACATGGCACAATCGTGACCTACCACGTGGCAGTATATTTTTTAAATAAAAAATTTTCAAATTGACACGTGTCACAACCGGTAACACATGACACTTTACTTTTTTTTAAAAAATAATTAAAAAATTAAAAAAAAATTAAAAAAATTAAAAAAAATTAAAAAAAATTAAAAAAAATGAAAATTCCACAAAATGACACGTGGCATGTACGGAGATGGTGTTAACGTAGACTTAACGGCAGAGACCAAATTGAACCTTCTTCAATAATTAGAGGACCAAATTAAACCAATAATTAGAGAACCAAATTGAACCAAAAAGTAATAAGGCGACCAAAATGAACCAACCCAACAAATTAGGGAACCAAAATGGTAATTAAGCCAAATAAATATTAAGACCAAATTAGAAAAATAGAACAAATATTATAATCAAATAAATATTTAATCATTTTATTTTCCATGATTCTATCGTATATCAACTTTGAAATTTTAAATTATAAGGATTCAATTTCGAGTTTTTGTTTAGAACATAAAAGCGAAAGCATCACACCACATGTTCTGCTTTTCTTTTGTAATGATATTTGTGTGGTAGATCGGTTAAATGATTTAACAAAAGTAATGGTTGTTTATTTATTTTTTTAGAAAAAAGTTTCGCTTTTATTTAAAAGAATTCCCCATTTACTAAAAGTATAATCACCTTCTCGAAACCATTTAATATACGTCGATTGCTTGATGTATATCCAAATAAATGATAATCAAGAACGTCTAAGAATAGTCAGACTATTAAACAGGAAAAGTAAACCAATAATTAAAATCATAATTTTAGTCGTAAAATCATTCTATCTTGTCATTTTGTATATATTCTTATTTTAAATTCCATACATGATCATGACAAAAATAAAATTGCGTGGATAGTTAAATAAAATAAACTATGAAATCGTGTGGATTATTATTTTTTGGAATAATGAGTCCCATCAAACCATTAAAAAAGCTCATAAGCATACAATTTTAGAGCCATTGATTGAGGGGTGAGTGACTGAGAGAACTTGTGCTGTCTATTCAAAAAAACTAAACTCATAAAAATATTTTAAAAAAAAATTAATAGTAAAAAAGCTTAGGGATTAGTTAAAAAAAGTGAAAAAAAAAGGTTTTGTAGTTGAGGATCTCAATATATGACTTTTTTTTAATATTTTCACCATTCATGACATAGTAGCTGGAATTGATTTATCAAGGTGTATTTTTTTTCTTTAAATTCCTTTGAAAAATTTATTACTAGTCGATTTCTCATTGAAGTTTTTTTAAAAGTTTATTTATTTATTTTTCATTTTTATTTCAAAACAACAATTAATTTGTTAAATAATTTTGTAGGTTTTGGGTCACATAAAATGGATAAAAAATAATCATGAAATGTTAGGAACATGTCAATCCTTACACTATGTGTCACAAAAAGGAGGAACGTATCATATCATATCCCATTACAAAATCCAACTATCCATCTTTTACTAATTAATTTGGACAAAAGTAATATCGAAGTGTTAAGATTTTTGTCAGAATTTATCGCATTACAAAATCAATAATGAAAATTGAATCTAACAATATCCTTCTATAGAAGTATTTAGTTGAAATAAAAAAATAAAAACATATATAAAATGCAATCCAAGTTACCGTGGTCCGTACGAATTCTGTATTTTATAATTTTTTATTTTACGCAGTAGCACGAGTGACAAAAATTTCGGTTTATTGGTTCCACGTCACTGCCGCTATCTAAAACCAGTAAGAGGTGACTAAGCAGAAAAGGAAAAGCGCCGCCACGAAATCACTATATCTCCGAGCTCCCACCGCGGTGTTTGCACCACTCAACTCAATATTCCAGAATATTCAAATCTCTCTTTCTATTGCTAGGGTTTATCCATGGCGACCGTTATTCGAAACCCTCTCTTCATTCCCTCCTCCTCTCACCACCACAATCTCAACCGCAATAACAGCTCCGTATTGCTCACCCTCCGTTTCCCTCACACTTCATTAAGACACAATTCTCTGCAATTCAAATCCCGATTCGCCGTTTCCTGCTCCCAATCGGAACCTTCTTCCCGGCGGCGTCCTCCGTACATCCCCAACCGCATTCCGGACCCTTCATATGTGCGCATTTTCGACACCACTCTCCGTGACGGCGAGCAGTCACCGGGAGCCTCCATGACCTCCAAGGAGAAGCTCGACGTGGCGCGCCAGCTCGCCAAACTCGGCGTCGATATCATCGAGGCCGGCTTCCCCGCCGCCTCCAAGGACGACTTCGAGGCCGTCAAGATGATCGCGCAAGAGGTTGGAAACGCCGTCGACGACGATGGTTATGTTCCAGTCATTTGCGGTCTCTCGCGCTGCAACGAGAACGACATTCGAAGAGCCTGGGATGCCGTTAAGTATGCCAAGAGGCCCAGGGTTCACACCTTCATCGCCACCAGCGCCATTCACATGGAGTACAAGCTCAGAATGTCCAAAGAGAAGGTCATCGACACTGCTCGCAATATGGTCAAGTTCGCTCGCAGTCTGGGCTGTGAAGACGTTGAGTTCAGTCCTGAAGATGCCGGAAGGTTAGCATTAAAATAAACACTGTTACTGTCACTGTTTTACTAATTCTTGATCGTCATTGTTTTAAAATAAGGTCCGCGATGAGGTCAAATTGACAAGCTTTTTGGAGAACGCAATTTCCTGCAAAATCAAGGATACTGCAGTTTAAATAATTACTTGGTGGTCACTTTAGCAGAAATTGTCCCCTGTTTCCCACAATATGATTTAAAACCTTGTGTTTAATGCTGTGAATTGTTCATTGATCAACAGTCTCACTTTCTACACTGAGTGTTTTTTTTTTTTTTTTTTGTGTTTGTACTGCTTATCAGGTCGGACAGGGAATTTCTTTACGAAATTCTCGGAGAAGTTATTAAGGCTGGCGCGACAACGCTTAACATACCTGACACTGTTGGTATAAACTTGCCGAGTGAATTTGGAAGGTTGATTGCTGATATTAAAGCTAATACTCCTGGAATTGAAAATGTTATAATTTCCACCCACTGCCAGAATGATCTTGGACTTTCTACTGCAAATACCATCGAGGTATGTTCATAGTAGTTGTTAAGTCTTTAACATTGCATGGAACGAGAGTGAATTCTGAGTTTGTGTGCTCTCGGATGCTTGCTTTCAGGGTGCACGTGCTGGTGCAAGGCAACTGGAAGTGACGATTAATGGGATTGGCGAAAGGGCTGGAAATGCCTCCTTAGAAGAGGTGAGGGTCCAATTATTGTTTTCCAGTTGATGTATGTAACATATGTTACCGGAGCATGATCATTTGATGTTTCTGAGCTACTAAACTTGTTTATTACTGTTTTGAAGGTTGTGATGGCACTGAGATGCGGAGCACATGTCACTGGCAATCTCCACACTGGAATTAATACCAAGCACATCTTTCTGACGAGCAAGATGGTTTAATATCTGAAAATGTTCTCTCTGTTATTTCTTCTCCCCTTTAAAGACCTTTATTGACTGTTCCATTTATCATGACCTTTTCCTATAGGTCGAAGAGTACACTGGTTTGCAGTTACAGCCACACAAGGCTCTTGTGGGAGCTAATGCCTTCGCCCATGAAAGTGGCATACATCAGGTTGGTTATCCTAAATACATATATCCATGTATATCTATGTAATAGGAGTTAGACCTTGGTACTTACCATTGTATGACAGTTTATCCTCATCAACATCAAAACACTTGTGTGCATCCATCCATGATGCGTCAATAGGTAAACCAATACTTTCCTTTTTCGGTTATCCATTCTTCATCTGATTCAGTGACATACAAGCATATGGGATCATGTCTCCCCCTTCTCTTCTCTATTCTTTTTGCCTCATCTCAACTTGAAGATTATATTTAACATACCCAAGTTCATTTAATCTTTGTTACCTTTGAGGACAAAGGATGAAGGGAGGAGACTTCAATAGAGGAAACTTATGCCGCAGAACCATGGCCAGAATCGAATAGATTAGTGGAGAAATGTGATGAACACAAATTCGAAAAACACTGATAGTAGAACCAGGTCTCATAGGAAGGTGAAACAAAGAATGCCAACCGGCTGTACGAAATAGGTGATTGTCTCAGATGTGGAGTCATGTTCGGTCCAAAGGGGGAAATCACCACTTTCCCCCTCTTTTTACTTAACCATTAGAACGAAAAAGTTTTCTTTTTGGTTTCAAAACTGGGTGAAGTAACTTGACCCACTGTTGTCCATAAAATAGCGTCATGTTGGACATTGTGTGATTCTAAGTACACCGGAATTAACATTTAACTTGACAATTTCCTTCACAGTAAGTTACAGCCAAACCTCATTCTTTTTGTTTTCCTGGATGCAGCACCTTTCTTCTGTCTGTTTTTGGTGCCAGTGCATTTTACTTTTGGCTGAGTTCCAAAAAGTTAACTATAGATGCCATATGAAAGGAGAATAATTACTTTAGTTATTCAAACCAATACCATATGCAGAACAAAACCACTTTAGTGTTCTCTCTGTTTGTAGCAAATATTTTTAAATCTGGTTCCTTACTTGCAAGCATACCTGTTATTTCTTTGGTGACTTTGCCATAAGCCCTCATCAAAGCTGTCCTTTGATGTAGCCCTTTCTCTTGAAAATTGTTGTAGGATGGAATGCTAAAACACAAAGGTACATATGAAATTATATCCCCTGAGGACATTGGGCTTGAAAGAACCAACGAAGCTGGTATTGTATTGGGGAAGCTCAGGTATGCAATTTTGTTTTCTCTGGAACACATATCTGCCTGGATATTATCCACCCTGCTAATCCCTATTTTCTTTTGAAGTTTTTGTAGAACTTAGCTGTTCCTAAGTATTATTTTTATATGTTCAATTACAATATTTATTGTCAGCATGACATGATGAAACAAGTTGCAGTGATAGTTTAGTTTATCCTTCTATACAGCTGCTACATTAAGCATGGTTTTACTATTTTGGCATCTTTTGTTTATCACCATTCTTTTGAGTTGGCTTAATGTGAGTATTCACTGCCAAACAAAATGTGAACTGAACTATTTATGCCTGGAGCTGTGAGAATCCCATGTTCATGGGAATGCTGGTCATCTTTGATGTTGATCTAAATTTCAAAATATTACACCATGTTCTTCAACATTGCAAAACCCTTTAGTATCTTCCCACTTATTGGGGTTTGAGAATGTTCCTCACACCATCTTAAAAAAAAAATAATTGTATAGAGTGAACAGCCAACATGCATGAGGTAGAAACACAGAAAGCCTATAGACACATTGTGAAGTGTCTTTTTATTATCATCATAATTATAATTATATTCATACATTTGGAACATGTTCCTTGTCAGATACAACATGGCTTACAAAACGTTGGTCTGGAAGTTGCCTTGCTGATGGTATAAAATTTTGAATTCTCTTATCTTAACATGAGAAAACATTAGGGCTCTAGCTTTCTGTACCCATCCAAGTCCTCATGGTGCAATCATACTAGTTATATTTGAGTTGATGCATGAGAAGTTGTCGGACTTTGAAATGATGAATTCTGGAAGCAATGATGATTCTATGGCTGTTTATTTTTGATACTCAGAAGCATCATACTTGTTTGTCATGTCTGTTCCATGCCTGTGGTTGACCTTCAGGAATTTTAAGTTTTTGGCACTTGACAGCTGTGGAGGACTGAGTTATATACTTCCGGTGCATGAATTCTGAAACTTACTATAAGATGCACATAGTATTAGATGTCACTGTAGGCTATGGTAAAGCCAGATCAACTTTAATCTATAAAACATTTCAAAAAGACTTGCATTATTTGGTGTTTTGTCTGACATTTAGGGTATTTAGCATCTAATAATGGAACTTATATGTAGCCTAATAGTTAATAGTTCATATACTGTATCTTTTCAGATGTATTTCAAAAGACATGCCTCTTTATTTTTAGTTTGTTGCATTGTAGGCTCTCTCTTGTTACCTTGTGCAATCAATTTGTCTGCTCTTTTATCTTCTCTTCATAACGACCAATTTTATTACCTTTTTTTGCAGTGGACGCCATGCTTTGAGAAAGCGACTTGAAGAGGTATGCAAATATTTATTTGGGTTGAAATGTTGATTTTCCCCCCTGGGTTTTGAGTTATTCTCTGCTTTTTCAGCTTGGTTATGAACTTAATGACGACCAAATTCAAACTTTATTTTGGCGTTTTAAAGGAGTGGCTGAGCAAAAAAAGGTAAATTAGAGAGAATGATTTTCTTTCCCTTTTTAGTGTTACTGATGGTGCTATGTATCAGGCTATTGTGGGCCGAGTGAATGGTTGTCTTTTGGTATGTAATGTTTGATGTCAAGAAATTAATTTGGTCAGAGATAAATAAACTTAGTGTCTCTTTTCTGTATGGAATCAAAATTTTGGGATCTTATAATGGGTTTTGTATCTGATGGATGGATGGTGATGAACGTGCTTTTATTTTGTATCAGAGGGTTACTGATGCTGACCTCAGAGCACTGGTATCAGATGAAGTTTTTCAAGCAGAGCCTGTCTGGAAACTTGGTGATATACAGGTAAATTGATATAATTTGATATAATGCCATGGAAACAATAGAACAAACATAAGCTAATTAATATCTATCTGGTGCAGGTGACTTGTGGAACACTTGGTCTTTCGACATCAACCGTCAAACTTTTGAGCAGTGATGGTAGAACGCATGTTGCATGTTCTGTTGGTACAGGACCAGTGGATTCGGCTTACAAGGCTATCGATCTGATTGTGAAGGTTTGGAATTGTATATTTTCATTGTTGTTTGTTAGGTTACTGAGTTTGGACACGTTGAATCACATCAATAATATTTTTGGTTTATTATTGCCAAAAAACCTGTGATTCTAGTCACCATAGCCAAGTATTTCAAATCTTAGATGCTTCCTGATTTTCCTTGCTCTTTAAGTTGAGTTATACTAGAATTGTTATCACGATTGGTATGATGGAGAATCCGGTGCTCTTAATTTTTATTTTTCAGGAGCCGGTAACGCTTCTGGAGTACTCTATGAATGCAGTCACTGAAGGCATTGATGCAATTGCCACTACCCGGGTTGTAATTCGTGCTGAGAGTGAAACAAGTACCACCACCACTACTAGTGCTTTAACTGGACAGACTGTTCTTCGAACATTTAGGTATGATGAATTCTAAAGTGGATTACATCGGTGTATCTAGACCTTTCTAACGATCCATGGACATGACATTTCTCTTTTTATAGTGGGAGTGGAGCGGGAATGGATGTTGTTGTTTCGAGTGTCAAGGCCTACATTGCTGCAATAAACAAGATGTTGGGTTTCAAAGAAACATATCCATCTGCCGAAAAAATCCCAATTCCTTCACTGAAGATCTAAGAATATGTGCTGCTGCTTTCATAACAGCTGTTTTTGTTCAACCACGAAGAGGAAGTCAAAGTGGTGGCAGCTTGTAAGTCTCCATATTAAGGTGCTGTGGCTGTAATTAAACCTGAATATGTTTGCAGTAAGTAGATTATTGGTTCACCCAAGTAGCCTTAGCAAAGAATGTAACTTTAGGCCGTTTTAAATATTTACGCACCCGGGATTCTTACTCTCATCATATTTCATGTTTTAGGGTGCTATTTATCTGAAATTATGTGCTTTGAGATTTGGAGTGTCCCCGTTTGTTTCAGATTGAAGACATCTTATGGTTTCGTCTTGTGGCTGTAATAAAGTGCAATGCCACCTTTTTTTGTTGAACAATGTAACCAAAAGTTTCGAAGCGGATGGCTGTAAATTTGTTTTGAAATCTCAAATCGGAGCAGATAGTGCAACAAGAATATAAAATGAATTGGGATTATCACTATTGAATATTGGTCCAAAGAAAAGGCTTTGAAACTGTTAAGCATGGGACTCTGGATTTGATTTGATTTTAAAAAATTGTGCGTCGAATAAATATCATTGAGAAGATACTAGTGCATGTATTGTATTACAGTTTTAATGAATTACTATAATTGCATCTGATTTCGTAAAGTGACTCGTTATTTTAGAAGAGTAAAGATAGTAATGTAAAGGGTAAAATCCTTCGCATGGTTTTAAAAGAGTTAAGATTGTAGTCTTTGAATTCTTTTCAGGCAGGTTAATTGTCTTGCCTAATATGGTAAGGTAAACAAAGATTTTAATTAGTTTAAGTAATCTTTAAAACTTTGCTGGATGTTTTTCATTGTTCTTAATGAGATGAGGTAATCTTTAAATGTTTAATTAGTTGAAGTAATCTTTGAGTGGTGATTTAATCACTCTCAACTACCAAATTCCCTCATCATTTTTTCATTACTGAAGTATCCGGCACTATGCACTACTGTAGATGTTGGTGCGATTCCTACCAGTCCTCAAACAACCTTTTCAACGGTAGATGTTTCATTGATTTTATTAAACATTTTTTAAGCCTTTCCTCGTGGATTTAATGCATGTTTGATTTTATTAAACATTTTTTAAAAAACAATTATAACCTTACTATTCTTTTTCATCATTTTATTCATATGCTTTTGTAAAACGCAAAAAAGTAATTTTATTTAAGACGTATTTATTAAAATACACTGGCTTACTAGAGTCATGAACTATTTTCATGTTAAAACTTCGTACAAATCGCCCGAGAAAATATCAATTTTAGTATATTTTTCTTTTTACTTTATACTTGTGAATATTTTTAATATGTGTGTGATAATTAGTTATGAATTTAAAAAATTATTTTGTACATTTTTTAAGACAGTAATTATTAATTATGATCTATGTAATTGATCTTGAAAAAAAAAAAAGAAAAAAAAACAATTTAGAGTTATAGGAGTGTATCTATTATAACACCTATTCACTTCAAAACCTACATGTTTATCGGTTAAAATTGAACGGTGGACACTTGCATGTCAAACACATGCAAAATTGAAACATGTGAAAACACGAGGAATGAAATTCTGCACCAGTTTCTCAAGAAATAAAAACATCATTTTTGCATTAATTTCGATTTACTTTCTACTTAGAATATATATATATATATATATATATATATATATATATATATATATATTAAAAAGTATTCAATATGTAATCATGACTTAGAAATTAATTAATTAATCATCTTGCACACACTAGAATTTATTTAGAGAAACAATAAGCTAGTAAAGACAACCTCAATAAAAAATACTCACAAGTATAAATAATCATGACTTAAAGTTACTATAATTATATTTATAATTACGCTGAAACATATTTTTATCTTCTAAATTTGTTCGTCCCTCTAAAATTTAAATTATTATTTTTATTCCTATAATTATGTAACACTTGTTGATTATGTCTTTGAATAAAAAATATTTTATTCTAAAGTAGATGTTGGGACTAAGAAAATATTTTAAATTTTAGACTTCCGAAAAATGATTTTATAAAAACTAAATAAAAATTAAATATTTTAATAGCTATTAAAAATGATTATTTCAGCAATTAATCGTTATTTTCTTTTGCGCTTGATCTGTATTTTGCCGTAAACAGGGTTTTGGTTCAATATTTTTGTCCAGTTACTAAGCAGATCGAAGAACACATCCACATCCACACAAAAAAAATTATATAAAACAAAATCCAAGCATGTGAAATCGCATGGAGCAGGAAAAAGCATTTCCAAAAGAATACAGTGTCACGAGGATGCTTTAATAAATAAGGATCCACTTAATTAATTAATTAATCATTTTTATTAAATTTAGTTATGTTTTTGTAAAACTGTATTATTATTATTATTGTTGTTATAAAACATGTATAGAATTTTTTTTTTTCACTCAAGATTAAGAAAAATTGGAATAGGAAATGCTGCTTGAATTGAAGTATTTGAGTATATAATTAGGTTTCAATTGGTTGAACTGTGAGGCTTAACAGTTAAGAATAATAAAAAGGGAAAATGTAAGATTGGATTGGTGTGGAGTTGTTTGTTGCGTTGCGTGTGCGTGCGTATCAGTGTCAGTATCAGTATCAGTGAGGGTGGGTGCGTGAGCGTGAGGGAGAGCGTTTGCGCTGGTGGTTGCAATGGAAGAATCGTCGATTGAGGAATCAGTGGCGAGCGTGATCGAAGAAGCGAAGGAGGTTCAGGAAGCAGTTTCTGCGCACATCTCTAAAGTTTCCTCCGACGAGGAACCTCTCCGCCAGCGTGTTCGTCTCGTCGATTCCAGAATCCACTCGCTCCGTTCCTCTCTCGATTCTCTTCTCTCCAACAAACTCATCGCTCCGTCTTTAGCCGATAAGGTTAATTGATAATTCACACACAAACACTCTCACAATTCAATTGCTGCTTCCGTCATTTAATGGATCTCTCTGTTTGGTTGCAGTTGGATGAAGATTTGCAGAGAGCCAGATGCATCATCGTCGACAGTGAAGCTTCTTCGCTTCTTCCTGGCCATGCACAAGGTAACTTTTCTCCGCATCTATAGTAATCAATCAACTGTTTTTTTTTTCTTCATGTAATGTGATTTATGTTATCGATTCGAATTAAATTGCTTTAGGAAGCTTTTTGAGGATGTTTCTTGGACCTATCAACGTGCGTGCCTCCAAGAAGGATGTTCAGCTCAAGGTCAAAGAAGAATACAACAGTTACAGGGTATAAATATGTACTCATATACCTCCCTCTCTCCTCATGCACCGTTTTTAGTTGTAAACATTTGCCGTTTTCCTTGTGTCACGCAATTACATGGCTATGTCAAAAATTGTTTACAGTTAGTTTCAGACCACGCTTTTACTTTTTTGTGCTGTAGGATTTTTTCAAGCAGTTATGTTTTTCCTATCGTTTTCATCTTGATTGATGTCCTTGTTTCACCGTCGCGGCATGCAGCTTGTTGAAATCCTTTTGTGGAGGATGTCGAATTTTGTCTTGTGGTTGTGCGAAATTGCATGCTTGATTGATTTCATATTTTTGTATACAATTCTTTTATTTATCCTTGCAGAGTTTTTGCGCATTAAAATGACTATTGTACAAAAGAAAGAAAAGGTGTTGCGTGAAAATAGCATGGTTGACATGAAATTGGTTAAATCTGTGTGCTATAGTTGTTGGTCCCAGATAGCGGTGTTGAGTGGCCTTCCTAGAAACAGGATAGAGATTAGGTTGGTGAGCACCATACAAAGATTATGTATAGGATATGAATAAGTGGTACCACAATCATATAAATGCTCAAAAACCAAAATATTAGCCAACATTGAAGAAATACTCATTAATTATTCACATTAATTAACTACGGCGGTCAAGGAACACGGGGAGTACAGCATTAAATTTTAAATAAGTTTAACTCAAGGAGGACACAAAAAACGTAGGAAGTCATGAAGAGCACACTCAAGCCTTATGAAATCTTCAGAACAAAGATTGAACGGAACAGGAGTTGCTGGTAAAAGCACAACATGACAGTGGATTTGCTGGAAAATGGTAAAGCTCAAATAAGTGAGGAAGCACAATATTAATTGGGATGGGGATGGGAATCAAAGTTCATAAATCAGCATTAAAAGGTTGCATCATCAAATGTTTGGAAACACAAGTTGTTGCTCTGCACATTGAAATTCTGCCATTTACAGCCATGCCTCACACAAACACCTGTTGCCATGCACAGAAAAATATTTAACATTTATGAAAATGATACTTCTTTTGTTCAGGATAGAACTGCCCTGCTTTTCTTGCTTTTTCCGTCAACCCTGCTTATTCTAAGATCTTGGGTTTGGGCTGGGTGCTTGCCAGCTTTTCCTGTTCAGATGTACCAGGTATTTTCTTTAAAATTGATCTTGATTGATGTTATATTAGTATATTTACCTGCTTACATGATGAAATATTTGTTGGTAACTTGTCATTGAGTATTATCATTGTCATGATCAGGCCTGGCTGCTATTCCTTTACACTGGTTTGGCATTGCGAGAGAACATTTTGAGAGTCAACGGAAGTGATATTCGTCCTTGGTACAGTCATTAAACCCAATGTTTGCATGGATAATAGTTAATTAATGTGTATTGGGTTCTTGGCTTCATGCTCGTTGCTTTGTTGTTCTTTAATCAAATGACTGAAAACTGTATTCCCTTCATACTCTACAACTTGGCTGTGCTGTGGTGGATAGTAGAAGACGTTATTTAATTAGTTGGGTTGTGTGTGTAATCCATAAGCCTATTATAGAGGAAGGATTAAGCTTTAGGAATATTGAGTCATAGAAGTTTCCCTAGTGTGAAGGTAGGTTGCTGATGAAGAGGAAATATGGTTTTATTAGTGTGGCTGTGGATGTTACTGTTGGATTTATTCTACTTAATTTATCTCTTCACCACTCTTTTCTTTTATTTCTATGGAAGGTACTACAGTAGTACGATTCCATTCCTAAGAGAATTTTGGTTAGGGATCCATTATTTTGGTTCTTTTGCAGTATTTTCATCTTGTGCTATTGTGCTTACCTTGCAATTTGTACGTGAACCAACTATCCTAACTTAAGCTATTAGGTAACCATATATGTATGTACATATGTATGTATGCATGTGTGTGTGTGTATATATGGAGAGAGATCCAATTACACTGGTGTATTTTTCCAAATGTTATTCTGTACAATATCTTTAGATTGGATCATTTTTTTTTCAAAACTCACTGTTAGATTAAACTTTCCATTGAAAGAAATCATATATACAAATTTTATGCAAAGGTAAAATTATATTATGCCTCATTTATATAGATCAAGATTGGTGTAAGGCTTATTTTTCAAAATAAACTACACTATGAATCATTTAATCACCTTCTTGTTGTTCAATTTCAACAAAGTTTGACATGGATAATCATGATTATAAGAAATTACACTAAAATATGTTCAATTTTATGATCATATATACAAAATTTTATTTTCATATAAATCATGTGATACCTCGTTTATATAGATCAAAATTGAAGTAATATAGTATTCAAAATATACTAAAATACTACACCATCTTGATCACTTTGTTATTATTGTTCAGTTTTAACAAAATTTGTCATGGATAATATATGAAACTATAACTTAACAGTTGGATTGACAGAATTTGATATAAGTTATGAAGTTATTCACTGTATAACATTTGATAAAAGTTATATGATTATATCCCTATAATTTTATCTCTCCCCGTACATACATACATATATGTATATACATATGTTTGTGTGTGTGTGTATGAATGTACGTATTACATGGGGAGAGCTCAAATTACAATGATATAACTTTTACCAAACACTACACCACTCAATATTTTTCAATTGGACAAAGTTTTTCAAAACTAACATTTAGATTAAAGTTCCTTTCACATAAATATGATATATACAGTTTTATATTGATATAAATTATTTGATGCCTCGTTTATATGAATAAAATCAATATAACGTTTACTTTTCAAAATATACTAGAATATGATTCATTTAATCACCCTGTTATAGTTCAATTTTAACAAAAATTTAGATGAATAATCATCATGATATGAAATTATAATTTAACTGTTGGATCAATAAAATTAACAAAGTTATTCACACCGGTACAATTTGATTTCTCCACACACAGCCACACATATAACAGTTCTCATTTTAAGAATGTGACTGTTATTTAGAGTGCACTTAATTGGTTAAGATTAAATGTTAATTAGTAGTCACATCACGTAAAACGTTAAATGCATTTATTTTTGTTGATTCTTGACCCCTCAAATAGAATGTAATGGTTTATATCCATTGCTCTCATTTCCCCTAATAATCAAGTCTAGTGTTCTCACTTGTGTGACTTCTCTCTATATATACATATTTGTATGTATCCATCTCTCTGCTATTTACATATATTTCTCAAGATCTCCATCTCTTGTATTGTCCACCTTAATGGTCACATATTCTTGAACCTTCCCAAATATCTTGGTGAACAGCTTAAGCAACCACTAAATTGATGTCTTGGTATTGTGATACACTAGGACTTTTTTAACACTGATTCTTTGACGCATGTGTAGGCATCAGAAGGTACTTTCGATTGAAATTTGTAGTGTTATAAAATCTATCTAACGAATTGGAATATATTTTTTTCTGTTGTCAGGTAGCTTGTACATACTAGAGATAAATTAATTGTTTGCACTATTTGTAGAGTGTTGAATATGTGCATCTGACTTAAAGGTCATTTTCCTCCAGCTGCTTTTGAGGTTTTGCTGGTTAGCAGAATATAGTGTTCCAGAACTGTTATTTTGGTTGGTGTTTGGTTTCAGTTGAATGTTGTCAAATGCCAGATATTCTGTGGTTCATTCTCTTATATTTTGCACAACAGCTTTTCTTAGCTTGGTTTTTAGTGCGTTCTGATGTCTGTTTTACAAAGCAAGTATAACACTAAGAGCTAATAATTTTTTCTTTGACATTTTCTGTAAAGATGGTATCTTCCATTTCTTGATAATTTCAATTCCCATCTAAAATTTCTCCTCATCTGGAGAGAAAGTTACAAACGAGACGCCCCTTGCCCATGTTCTATGAAATTAAAAAAAAGGGGAGAGGAATCGTATTTAGTTTGCGTGGTCACCCTCGCATGACATTTTGGGGGAGGGTGGAGTGTTGAGATTGGTTTACATGGAAGAGAATCTTTTGGCAAATAAACTTTTTGTGCGGTTACAGGTGGATATATCATCATTATTGTGCTATGATAATGGCCCTCGTAAGTCTCACTTGGGAGATTAAAGGACAGCCTGATTGTGCAAAAAAGCAGGTTAGTTCCTACGCCTGTGAATATAGATTTTTCTTCCTTTTACTTGATCGTGTTGTAACTATTATTCATGTTTCAACAATGCATGTAGAGAGGTGTACAACTTTTCTTACAGTGGGCTATGATGCAAGGAGTTGCAATGCTTTTGCAAAATAGATATCAACGCCAAAGACTTTACACTCGTATTGCCCTGGGAAAGGTGCCAGCGTTGAAAATACTATTTCTTTACTTGTGTATTTCCTTTCCTATTTTAGTTATATTTTGCCCGCCATCACACAAACTCTTTGACTCACTATTTCCTGTTACATAAGTCTGGTCATAACTTTACAAATTTGTTTACAATCATATGATTAAAATTTCCTTTTTTTCCCTGTTGCATTATTTTTGTAGTTAAAGAGTTGGTCTAAAAATAGATATATAATTTTTGATATATGTTTTTCTTATTTTAGGCTAAGAGGATGGATGTTGTGTGGGGGGAAACAGCTGGCGTGGACGGCCAACTGTGGTTGTTGTGTCCCATACTCTTCACGTTGCAGGTAACAACATGGCTGCTATGATATACGTTACACTAGTTATATTCTTGTTTGATATTAAAGTTCCTATAATGTTCATGATTTATATTGTGTTGTGTGACAGATGTTATTTGGGAAGCATATATTGTGTTAATTTGCTTTAAAACAAATTGTTGTGTTTTTATTAACATTCTGAAAGTCATTGCCTTAATATATTTGTGCTCCTATCTTGGTTCAGGGATTTGAGGCATATGTTGGACTTTTGTTGCTCCGGACTGCAGTTGTTGGGGTTGTTTCTGAGTGGCAGGTACTAGTTTATTTGTGTTTGCTTTCTTACTTCGCTTGGTTCATCAATTTGTTGATTGGAACAGAAGCAAATAAATCCAATAATGTTTTTTGGCCTAGATTAGCCTTAGACTTGTAATAATAGAAATTCTTGGGCAGGTAATATTTTGCGGGGTTTTGTTGGTCTTAATGGCTGTTGGAAACTTTGCAAATACAGTACAGACTCTGATGGCGAAATCAAGATTTAAGGCAAAGATGAGAAGAAGCAAGAGTAAGCAGAGGCTGAATTAACAAGTTGTCACTTTTCTTTAGTTTCAAAATAGGATCAGGATTTTTTGCACTCATTTCAGTTTTGACCACAGTGCAAGGGTTATAATTTTGGCTTCGTGTAGCTTCAATCATATTTAACGAGTTTGAGCATAAACATAAATTTGGATCGAACGATAATATCCTACGATTTCTGGCGCCACCTTTTTGGGTTAGAATGCCTTATTTCTTCCAATGTCTCTGGGTTGACGACGTAACACTTCCAATATCCAATAAATACCTAATTGACTCGAAAGTCCAAGCAAATTATTCCCAAAATTAAAATTAGAGATTTACTTAACCAATTGTAGAGCTTTCTAAAATGCTCTTTTCTATTGAATCAGGATCGTACCATTTTATCATGTCCCTAAAATGTATATAAATTTATTATTTATATTTATCTTTTGGTCCAACGAAAATTATTTTTAAATGTTAATTAAATAAATGAGTAATATTTCCTTTTCAAACGGTTTTGTACCGACAAAATGCTATTAAGGAAATTATTCTATCCTTGATTCGTCAATTAAAACGTACTGCTCAGTGATAAGTGTCCCGGACTATCGGTATTTGTACTTCATCCAAATTTTGATGTTATTTTGGTTATCATGGTGTACTAATCGATTATGATCTTTCGTTTTATTTTTTCATGTCATTTTGGTACCTAAAAATTATAACTATAATTATATTATATTATAATAAGCTGTGGTAATTGGTTAAAATTTCTATAGTGCAAGTTGTTAAAAAATTCTGTGATAATTTTCAAATCAATTTAGCACTTTACTCGATTTAAGTAAAGTCCTGTTGATGCTCTTGCTTGCTTCCTGCTTTAGTGAGAGCACGACCAATGATAATAATTCCTGTATAACATATTCTAGGATTCAGGCTTTAACAATCCTGGTTTATTTTTAAATTTTACTCACTCCATTAATATACATATGAATATAATATTAATTGACATTCTTTTGATATAAAATCTGCAATGTAATATTGCATCTATACGAGTGATTTCCACTCTAATAAGGGGGAACTTTAAATTAAATGTCGTGTTACCGAATCAAAATTTGACACGTCTTATATTCAAGCAAATAGTTCTGATAGAGGCTTGTCCACTCCTTTACTATATACTCCATCCTTGAAGATGATGCCAAAGGTGACTTGATTTGTAACAAGGCAATTACGTGTTTCACCTTGTGTCACCTTCAATCAATATTTTCAGTTTCTTGTAATACATTCATTAAAATGTCACCAAAGGTTTAACAGCACATGCTAGATTTGGTCATCCTTCTAATAAAACTAGTAATACTGCATTAAAAATTCAATTTTAATATTCCGTATGGTTTTCTAATAGTCATTATACTACATGTACCTTTTTGCTTGAACTGACCATTTCTCTTGTCAACCTTTTGATCTAGTGCGCTGACTTTACCTGGTCTAAAGGATATAACACCAATTCACCCGTGAAAAGTAATGACTTAACAGAACAATCTGGTGGAAATAAAGTACCAGCAACTCTTAAATGTGGACTGGTCTGTTTATTTCTATTCAAGGGGGTACATGCTTTGAACTACTACTACCTTCATCGATCGAACACCTACATCAGTTCTGCTTCAGAAGTGTCCTTATCACCTACTATCGAAGGATCCGCCTGTATATGGACTCCACGGTCTACGGCTGCCCTGCTTTGCCAACATTACCTTCAATCTTTGTCGGCTACCTATTTTGGTTATAAAGAATATTGGCTATAATGTGGACCAAGAATCTTTTTCATATCTCAAGATTTTCTCTTCTTTAAAGATACATTTCCATTTTGACAATTTTCATCAACCCTATAATGTTACAGATCTTTTTACTGATCCTCTCTAATCTTTTACTACAACTCATACAGCTCCAGCAACCCAAAACAGCCTAACACACCAATTGGGCAGTATAAAACGTTACATGGACCACTTGGCAAGCCTCTTAGAATATCAACCCGGCGCAAAAAACCCCAAACTTACCTCCAGAACTACCACTACAATACTGTCCTATAACTTCACCACAATTCCTATGATAATTTGCCACTTTTGGGATGCAAGTATCCAAAACCCATGAACCTGTTTTATATCCCTAAGCTGCCAAGCTTCCTAAATGGCAGGTAACAAAGCAAGAAGAGTTATCAGCCTTGGAGACAAATAATACATGGTTTGTTGTCCAACCTTATGGTACAAATTTTATAAGTTGCAGATAGATCAGTAAAGTTGACCACCAAACCAGTTGTAAAATTAACCATAATAAGGGTTCTTGTCTTTGGCAGCAGCAATAAAAGGCTGGCAGTTACTTCAAGTATACATCAAGAATGCCTTTGTAGGCAATCTTTTCGAGAAAGTCTATATGGATCTTCCTCTCTCGTAGAAGGTTGAGGTGGATAATACAGTCTCTAAATTACACATGTCCATCTATGGATTAAGTCAGGCCTCTAAACAACAGTTTACCAAGTTTTCAGCGGCTATCCTTGGCCAATGCTTACTCAATCTTAAATCTAATTATTCATCTCTTAAAATTTCGAATTGGGGCCAGGTTATGTAGCACTACTGGTATATGTAGACGATATAATAATTAGGCTAAATCCAATAGCAACCAAGCAAATCAACATCTCAAGAAACTATCTCAAACACAAAATCCTTGGCAACTTGAAGAACTTTCTCAGGCATTGATTTAGCTTACTCCAAGCAAATAATATACCTGTTCTAAGGAAAATATGTAGTATCAATGTTAGAGGATACTATTTTCGTTCATTGCAAACCACCAATTCTGCTAATGAAATGAAGGGAAATGTCCATGAAGGTGCTACAACCAAATTCTTCATAATATTATAAAGTGATTGGAAGGTTGCCATACGTTATCATTTCTAGGCCAAAAAATTCTTACTTCCAATATCATGGCTAACCCAAAAGTTCTCGAATGAACAAGTGCACAATTTCTTTACCTGCCTTAAAGGAACAACTTCCCAAGGTAAACTATTCTCCTCTTCACCTGCTCAGCATCCTAAAGCTTATGCAGAGGCTGTTTGGAGAAATCATTCAGATACAAACAGATTCACTATGGATTTATACATTTTTTTAGTTTGTGGAAATCACTCAATGCCTGGAAATCTAAAGGGGTTGTGTATAGTATTCACTAAATGGATCGTGTAGTATTCATTTAGTTTCTATTAATAATACATACAATTTGATGCGGAAAGCCAGAATGGTAGACTTAGTCATTGTTGGGGGCGACGGCCTTGCTTACTTTAAAATTTATACTTATTATTTGAAAATAAAAGTGGGATTTTCTATAATGCACAAGCATATTAATTTCTTAACAATATTTAAAAGAAAGAATGTTATTAACACACATATACACACACTCCATTACCGCTGAGTTATCTAAGTTCTTTTCTCAAATGATTTTCCAACATGACTGCATCTGCATAACTTGCTACTTTACTGTGCTAAGTAAGATTGCCCAACAACCTAAATAACTAAAATCCTCGGGTGAATACAATACTTGAAAGATCATTCCACAACAGCAAAGACAAGGAAGACCCAGTATCCAAATCCATAAAAATCAAGACTACCTCATTATAAATTCATTTCTGGCAGAGAACTAGTCATCGTTCACATTAATTCAAATGATAAACTGTCTTACTTCAGTGCATAATCTATAGACCATGATTTTCAGAGACATTACAAAACCAGTAAAAAAATTGTAAAAAGATAAAAACACAGGCATATGGAATGAAGTCCGATGAAAATTAGGGACAGTTACTCAAGCGGAAGGAACAGGAGTGTCCTTGACTGATTCACGCCATGCATACTCCCTTGCACCATCCTTGTCAACAATTTTAATAACAAAGTTGGGTGGCGCAACAACCAGCCTGGATCTGATCTCCATAATGCACTTATCAACGAGATCAATTGCCTCTTCAACTGACATTCCACTATGGTAGTGTCTGTCCATCATTGAGAGCGAAAAATAGGAGCCATAACCAAAAGCCCCTTTTTCAAGCTTGTGAAGGGTTGCAATGTAGTCAATGTAGTACAGTTCAGGACCAGTCTCTTTGTCATATCCAGCAAGAAGGATGTTCACGGAGTACGGGTTCTAAACAAAAAGACAGATTAAGATTTGAGACACCAATTTAATTGCATAGCCTAAGGCATTGTTCGGAGAAGCTTCTCCATAAACACTGAGTAGGAATGCAAAATGAATCAAGCTCCTATTAGCTAAATCGGGGGAATCAGATGAGATAGCTTCTACAGAAGTTAAGTGCATAAATTGATTTAGCTCTAAGGAGAAGCTCAGTCAGTTTTATATGCTGATTCGTGCAGTTACTTAATCGAAACAGGACCTACGAACGTTAAAAGAATGGGCACTAGGGTTTGGAAGATACCTTGCGTAGAGCGGTGGCAAGTTCGCCACGTGTGAAATTGGCAGCGGCGGCGGTAGTGAGAGGGATACCGTTACGGAACTGGTACAAGGCGACGTTCTTCTGAATGTATTCTGTGAATTGAACCCTAAAACGAAAGGGAATGAGAGAAAAGAAGAAGATTGAAAAAGTGGGAGAGGAAACCCTAACCCTAGATACCTGTCTCCGGGTTCACCGCTAGCGGCGATGAGTTTGTGAGAATCGAGGACCATGATCTTGTCCTCGTTGGACTTGTGAACGAGGATGCTGTGCACCGCCGATGAATCCGCCACCACGATCGCGAACCCATTTCCAACCAATCCGAATACACACTCCATGTCCGATTCTAATTCTTCTTCGTTTTCTTCTTCTTCTTCTTCTATGTAAGGTAGTGAAGTTGAGCAAGGTTTTGATGCCGCAAAGTTTTATATCTCACCAAATTCCTTTGTCCCTTTGAGCAAGAAACGTTTTAATTTTAATTGGTTAAATAATTTCATTTCGCTACTCCAGTTCGAGACTCTAAATTATTATTAAACTTTTGTAAAATTAATCTAATTTTTTTATTATTATTAAGCTTTCATAAATTTTGTTTTATTGAGTCAATATTAAATTTATTTAGTACAGGAAATAAACGTTTATATTTATACTTTTAATCAAGTTTTTGTCGTTTTAACATTTTATTAAGTGAATGTTTCATTATCATTGCTGATACTATTATTTTTCTTATTCAACAAATTTTATATAAAAATAATATAAATCATTTATCATTTAATATTATTTTATATTACTTATATAATTTTATAATTGTATTGTATGGCCTACCGTTAGCCAGACCATCGGTCAGGCGATCAAAGGACAAGCGATCGTCCGACCGGAGGATCGTGCGTCTTGATGGTTGTCTCTATAAATATAAAGATAAAGTTCAATTGGAATGAATGCAAAAGCCGTTCAATCGCGAGTTTTCTCAAAAAACTTTAGATGGATTACCACATTAATAACTTAAAGAATCGTCCACCTGTAGTAGGCAGCCTGCGATCTCTTATCTTTAGGTCGCCTGACCGATGGTCTGACTAGGAATGATGGTAGGCCATACAATACAACAATATTTATGGATAAAAATTAAATAAAAAATTAAATGATAAAAACTAAATCAAAAAATAATTATAATATATATATATATATGACACGTATATTTTCATTAACAATAAAATAAATAAAATACATAAATCTAATTATTTTATTAAAAACATTTATACTTTTTTATCATAAGCAGGTGACCACATTTGACTTTTATTAGTTTTTTTAAAAAAAATTGTGTTTTCCCAACTTTTAATTCCTTCTAACCTTTTTATTTATTTTTATATTGATTATGATGTCACGACTAACCAACACAGATGGCTTATTAGACTCCAACCCTACAAAAGTGGGCTAAACCATAAATTTGTGCAAATTCTTAATGCACCTTCTTATTTTTTGTCTTGCTTTCTATCAATATTAAAATTCCTATTTCTCCTCTTTTAAGTTCAAAAAATAAAAAATAATATTTGAATTGTATACATAATTTTTAAATTCTATAATTTAAAAATTTAAAATATTTTTAAATTACATAATTTGAAAGTATTTTTTTTAATAAAAATTTTAAATTATACAATCTAAAAGTAAAAGATATTTCTGAATTATATAATCTAAAAGTTAATTTTCACTTTTGAATGGTATAATTTGGAAATTATTTTTTATTTTGTAATTTAAAAGTTATTTTTGACTTTCAAAACATATAATTCAAAAGTTATTTTTATATTTCAATGTATTCTAAAAAAATTGAAAAAAATATTGTTCAAATTATATATTGAGAAATAATTTTCAGCTTTCAAATTATGTAATCTAAAATTTTTTTCTTAAAAAAAAATAAAAATAAAATAACTTACGAATCTAAATCGTACAGTGGAAAAATCATGTTTTACTTTTTTTAGCATGCTTGATCCATTTAAGTTGCATGCAATTAGTGGACAATTTGATTCATACATATTTAGCTATAAGTACCAATTATTATTCAATATATTAATTTATCTTTTTTAACTAACTAACCCAACTAGTTATGCGTGTCGGCTTTTCCAGCCAAATATTACTATTATATTTCTAAATATATGTTGCTTTTTTATTAAGATGACTTATTAAATAGAAAGTGTTTAATGTTACAGAACTTTTTAATATTAGTGTCCATTTATTCATTTAGGTTATTTATGTTATCAATTTCAGGTTATTTTATAAGATCAAATCCTCTCAGGAAAAAAATATTAAAATTTAAACTAAATTGTTGTATAGGTGCAGGTATCTTAATTAAATTTGATAATTTGAGTTGGTACAATGAATAATAGGTTTGAATTTTTGTATAGTGTGAGTCGAATGAGATATGTATTTTAACTCATTAAGAAAAAAATGGGTAAACTCTTTGAGCGGAAACAATGTAATATAAAAAATATTTTAAAATTAATAAAAAAACGAAACAATTTTACAATTTGCCAATATCTCAAAATTATAGTCCTGTAATAATATAATAATAAAAATAAACAATATAGTAAACATGTATTTAAATAAGTTTAAATTATAAATATTTTATTTAATAGAATATTAAGAAAATTCCTATCTCATATTAAATATAAAAATAATAAAGTTTTGTCTTATAAGTGATAACAAACAAGCCTGTTATAGATAGAAAAACATTTGGAAGTTTGGTTTTCTCTCACAATTAAAATAATTATATTTTTAACAACAATTTAACTTTAATACACGGAATTTGTGCAATGGTTTCATTTCATTGGTTGTGGAGTTGTCAAAAAGTAAGCTACTTTGACTCCCTATAATTCATGTTAGCTATAAGATGAATAATAATAATACTATTTGAAGTTGTCAACCTTTGAGTTTTTTTTTTCCTTGATTTAAAAATGCAATTATTTTAGGTATTTATTTAGATAACAATGACTTAACTTGAAAGGAAAAAATATAGCCGTTATTTCAGTGGTTTAGTTGAACAGATTCTCCTTCCATATAAGAAAATCGAAAAGCATGTGCTCCAAATTTATTCAGGCCATGATTACAACGGTCGACACCAATATTAAAAAAATAATAATAATAATTGCCTAAAATAATGGTAAATTAAAGAAAAGGTCTCATTCTCACACAATAAAAAAAATTAGAAAATTAAAAACTAAAAATAGAAAGAGTAACAGTTGGCTACAGAGATACCTTCTCCTCTCATCATTCATTTTCTTTCCTACCAAGTCAAGAAATCAAAAGTGCATAATTTCATTTTTAAATCAACATTTAAAAGTCAAAGATTTTAGTAAATGTGTTTTATAACGAAGGTTAATAATTATTGCAAGTGTAAAAGCCAACTAATCGGAAATGTTTATGCATAAAACTAAGCATATAAAACAGATTTGATGGTATAAATTATTATTAGTGGTTGTTAAAGTTAATAAATGATTGGGTGGGGAATGAAAAAAAGGGTTTTTTGCGCGTTGTTTGGGTGGATGTCTCGAATTGTAAAATAAAAAATTATTATGAAATAAAAAGAAATAATAAAAAGAACAGAGGAGAAGGTTTTCTCTCTCTTCTTGGGTCTGAATCTGTTTATTATTCGTTGCTTGGGTTGGCACAAACAAACCCTAAGACATTAGAGACGAAGCCTCTCAATCTCCTCTCATCTCACTTGAAATCGTATAATCTTTAAGGTAAATTCTCTCTCTCCCGTTCCTTTCACCTCTAATTTCGCTACTCTTCCCTTGCATGCCTAATTTTGGTTTCTTTCCCCTTTCTCTTATTTCCCTCTCTTTCCTTCTTCGATTCTTCATTTTTTGGGCCTCTTCGGGTGTTCTGCGCTTACGCGAATCCGATTTGGCTTCTAATCCGCCATTCCTTTTTTGGATTCGTCTATAATTTCCTTTTTCTCTTTCAATTGTTCCCCTCTTTGATGGACCGCAGAGACTACCACCACCGTCCTGCTCATTTGGTGAGAATTCCCTTTCCATTTTTTCACTGCAATTCTCTCACCCACCGCTTCCATTTTCAGGGGCAATTACCTCTCCAATTCAACATATCTGCCTCTGTAATTTTTATTTTCCGATTTGCGATTTTTAAAGGCGATGCACCATTCACCAGATCATGCTCATGCTCATGCTCATGGTCATGGCAGAACGCAGGGCGCGAGTTTTTTTTTTTTTTTTTTTCTCTCGGGCATTGAGTTTTGAGTTGTTCGGGCATCGCGTGTGATAAATGGGACTTGTCTGATTTTTGAAAATTCATGGTTTTGGTGCCCCGGTTCATTTGTCACTGGTCGTTAATTTTTATGGTGTGATCGAATAGCTGGCGATGAGGCACTGTTACTTTTTAACGCTTAAATATCTTAAATTTATTTGTTTATTTATTTGTACACCTGTTTTCAGAGTTTCTTGTTTTTCACTTATGACGTCACGTTTGGGATATTTATGGTTCTTGCTGTGACTATATATGCAGGCACATGCGTCTCCTCCTGATTACTTTGTCCGCCAGGGGAATACAACTTATCAAGACGATCTATTTTTGAGGAAGAGGACAAGGATGCGTCGGTGGCTTTGTTGCACTTGTCAGGTGGAGGAGTCTTACCCATCGAACGAGAATGAACACCTGAAGAGCCCAAGGAATTATGGAGACAGTGAGTTTATGATGGGTTTATAATTTTTTCATATGGTTTGATTACAATCATTGCCTTATTGTGCTTTCTATACAAATTTATTGATTTATATATATATATATATATATATATATATATATATATATATATATATATATATATATATATATATAACTTTAGTCTTAAATTAAAATCTTAAAAGACTAAAATCTTAAAATAATGGTGTTATAGATTTTTATTTTTATATATTATTTAATTTTGTGTATTCTAGTAAGATTTTGACTTACGGTTAGACTTACCATTTAGATACCCAAAGGCTCATAATTTTTCCTTCAGGAATATCTTTGGCTTATTTCTTTACCCTAGTCACTTAAACTTTTAGCTTCCATTTTATTTTCCTTTGATCTTTTTCATTGCTTTTTTGGTAGTAGCCAACGGTGTGCCCTAGGGTAGCGATTTTCGCATTCATATAGGCGACACCAGCGGCTTTTTCCGTATAACTGTTCTCTGCCGTGATACAGGCTTCAAAAACCCAATTTTACAGAAAATTAAACATTGTGTTTGGGGAATTTTTGGGCAAACTTTGATCTTTCCCTCATGTTCTAATATTTTTATTTATTTTTGCTTTAAAAACGTAATTGATGTTAAACCCTTCTACCATGACCTTCTACAAAATGTTACTTCTGGTTTGACCTCTGTTTCCTTTACACTTCTTATTATCATTTTTTTTCTTCCTCCTTTTTGACCTCCCAAACAGTCAACATTCTTCTATTTTTTTAGTCTATTCTGTTATGTTATTTTTCTATTGATTTCACCATCTCCTCCCATTTACTATGTTCACAGTGCTCCAAAATTGACGGTGCTTGTGTGTGTAAATTGTGGTTCGTTATTTATGATAAATTTCTTTGATCTTCGGTGATTGGGTTATATTAATGTAGCCTTGTATTATAATAATTAAATTAGGTATCATCCCCCGTGATTGTAGTATTATATTAATGTAGCTTGTATTATAATATTTAAATTAGGTATCATCCCCCTTCCCGCCAGCGCTTTTAGAGTTAGCTGCTATTAGTATTACTATCCGATATATAATGATGACTTCAGTCAGATGCTTCGACAATCACTAGATCACGATTTTACTACCCGTAGTTCACCATATTAGATCATTGGCTCATTTCCTTGTAATGATTACTCGTTTCAATTATTATTGCTCCAGGCAACCAAAAAGGCTCAAAGGTGTCAGCTCCTGTCAAGCCTGAAACACAAAAGGCACCACCGCCTATTGAAGCTCCAGCCCTATCTTTAGATGAGCTGAAGGAAAAGACTGACAACTTTGGTTCGAAGGCATTAATCGGTGAAGGATCGTATGGAAGGGTGTATTACGCAACCTTAAACAATGGAAAAGCAGTGGCTGTGAAAAAGCTTGATGTTTCATCTGAACCCGAATCAAATAACGAGTTTTTGACCCAGGCATGTCTCTCCTGCCAACTAGGCTAAACCAACTGTTATAATTTATACACTGCAAGTATGTTGGATTCTAGATTCTTTTTTCAATTTATTAGTCTTCTCTCATTCAATGTTTGCTATTTCAGGTTTCCATGGTCTCAAGATTGAAGAATGATAATTTTGTTGAGTTGCACGGGTACTGTGTTGAAGGAAATCTCCGTGTGCTTGCATATGAGTTTGCTACTATGGGCTCTCTTCATGACATATTGCACGGTATGTATCTTGATGTCCCATCTTAACTTGTATTTCATATTCATTTAGTTCTGTCGATGATATTGTTTGTCTTTCTGCTACAGGTAGAAAGGGAGTTCAAGGTGCACAACCAGGGCCAACACTTGATTGGATCCAGCGAGTTAGAATCGCAGTTGATGCGGCCAGGGGATTGGAGTATTTACATGAGAAAGTTCAGCCACCAATTATACACAGGGATATCAGATCAAGTAATGTGCTAATCTTTGAAGACTACAAGGCTAAGATAGCTGACTTTAACCTCTCCAATCAGGCCCCTGACATGGCTGCACGCCTTCATTCAACTCGTGTATTGGGAACTTTTGGTTATCATGCTCCAGAGTAAGCTTCGAGAACCTGCTAGCTGTTCATTTTGTATCTATATTTGCTTTCGTATTTCCTTTGAATTCATATGCATGCTATCCTGTACTATAAAGAAACCTTTTTATATGTTTACACTTCTAGTGCTGCCTGTGGCGTTGTCTTTTTACATAAGCTTTCATGATTTATTACTGAGGATTATTTGTGTGCTTGGATTTCAGTTAGAAAATCAATTCGAGTTGAAAATCAACTAAAGTTGCAAAATAACTCGTATCTTTTAAGTCAACTGGGGCTTGAGATGAATTTTCTTCTGACAAAATTTGAAAAAAAGTACCAAGTATGTTGGCACAGTATTCAACGAAACTGAAAGTTGGTTTGGATGTTCCCAACGAAATCCAAACACACCGTATAAAGTGGAATTTGACATTGAATAATTCCTCTTGTAGTCGTCTGATAAATTTGTTGACGGTTTCTTAACCTTGTTTCCCTTTCCATTTTTGTATGAATTCAAATGTGCAATCTTTCAATTTTACCTGATGATAAACCTGCAAGTATTGATTTGTTAAGTTGTTGTAAGAGGAGTGCATACTGGCTTCTGACGTGAACCAGTTTTTTCTTCCACGATTGACTTAAATTTGCTTGAAATTAAATTGATATAAAGGAAATATAAGCAGTGTATCTCGTTTTCTTGATTCAGCTTACCTTGAAAGGTCTTTATTGACATTTATTTTAGAGTCTGATTGTGCTTATGTTGTCTCTGAGCATTATATTCACTGTTGAAATATGATGAATACCCCTACAATCTAACCCAGCATGTTGTTGAACGAAGTATTTTGTTCATCATTTCTATTAGTATATATGGTTTGTTTTGTTTTGGACTCTGGTCCACTTAATGAGAAACTTTGAAAAACAATTAATATTTTTGGCTGCTTAGCTAAGTTTTTCATCTTTAATCTATTGTTGGTCATCTCGGTTCTTTTGCCTCCTTTGAAATTTTATCTGGTTTTATCGATTCTTAGCTTCTGTGTTGCCAAAACTTTACAGATATGCAATGACTGGGCAGTTGACTCAAAAAAGCGATGTCTATAGTTTTGGTGTTGTTCTTCTTGAGCTTCTTACTGGAAGAAAACCTGTTGACCACACCATGCCTCGAGGACAGCAGAGTCTTGTCACATGGGTCAGTGCTCCTGCTTAAATCTATACCTTGTCTCTGCATGCATTTGATTGATGGTCTTGTTGACATGGTGTTTTTGTAGGCTACTCCACGATTGAGTGAAGATAAAGTGAAACAGTGCGTTGACCCAAAACTGAAGGGAGAATACCCCCCTAAAGGAGTTGCTAAGGTATCTGTTTCTCTTTCACTCTCCCGCTACTTGCACACGCTCATGTGCGTGCAGAGATTATTTATTGACTCATGAATAAAGTTCTGGTGCCTGGATCCTCGATTTGATTCCGACATTAACACTACTTATCGTTGACCATGCAGCTTGCAGCTGTTGCAGCACTGTGCGTGCAGTATGAAGCTGAGTTTAGGCCGAATATGAGCATTGTTGTTAAAGCACTCCAACCACTTCTGAAGACTCCTGCTCCTGCTCCAGAAAGTTAAAGCAAATGAAATGGTTCACTTTGGTTTCTGCATCTTCTGCACAGCTCGATTCAATTATCTCCAGATTTCATCAAATACTGCAGATATATCTATATTTTTATTTTTGTTTGAGATTGGATGTGTAGGATTTAATTGGCTCGTTTCATGTCATTGTTAAATTCCATGTATTTATGGCGTCGCACTTGTTGTGCCGAGTCTGCTGACATATATAGAGCCATGATGCCACATAGGTTTGGGTTGCGTGGTGCATATCTGTGGGTAATGTTGTTTGTCAGTTAACGTTAATGCCCCCATATTCTTTATTTGTTTCTTGCTATCAAACTGAGCTGATACATGTCTTGAAAACCCATCACTTCTTCTTCTATCTATTTTTTTTTCTTGTTCTGCGGTGTGGTAACGTATTATGAATCTTTTCTTCTAATATTCCCATGCCAGTTTCAATAGAATGGGTTTTCAAAATTTCTAAGCAACTTATTTGTATTTCTTTATTTTGATTTGAGTATGGTATATGCAGTAACATTTATCAAAGTGAATTCATTAAAAGCTAATTACTTTTTTTTTTTTTTGTGAAAAATAATTAAATATTAACATTGATAAAACATAATATTTTTATTAAAACATAATGTTAATTACATAACATTTAATTAAATATAAAGATGATAAAAAATAGATAGCACTCACTTCTGTTATATTTAATACCATCATTTTTGTCTAATATAATTACAAGTGGGGTTTTGTTTTTCACTTGGATTTTATATTTAAGTAACTTTTTGCCGTATTTATTTAATTCGAGAAGTTCTTTAAATTTTATATTAATAGGAATATCGGCACTTATATCTACATTTTCTTTTAGTTATACTTTGTCCTATATTCATCAACTTAATAGTCTCTAGATTAGAAAATAAGGAGTATATATCCAAAAAATAATTTTTGGAAATCTTTGTAAAGAAGGAAAATTGAATCTTTTTGAAAAAAGAAATAATGGATGTTTAGTGTTATTTTGATTCATTTATCAACTATAACTAAAAATGTTAAAATTCAATATCTTTTCCTTTAGAATCGTTTTTGAAAATCTTAAGTATGAATGACATGATAATTGTTTGTCTTTAATTACTGAGGTTTTGTCTGTAACATAGGGTAAACTTTTGAACTAGATAGTGATGTTTGCTCTATTAAGATTTTAGTTGACTAATTGTCCTCTTTATGAATACATTGTGATTGTGATATATGTTTTCAATAATTGGATCCTTTTAGCACATTCCATCATGATTGAATTAGTATTACTTCATTTAACACCAAGAGTAATAAAGAATGTTTTCTGAGATAATTTTCACTATTTTCCATCAACTTGAATATTCTTTAGTCTGAATAGTAATTCAATTTGATTGGAGGTAGACAAATGTACATCGGATGAAAAGAAAAAAGAATAAATTTTTCATAATTTTCATTGATATAAATGATTGATTTTGCAATAAATTATAATAATATTGATGATTAAATTTATTAAGACCCATAGCACACCAAAACTACAAAAACAAAATAAAAATACCAACAACAAAAATGTGAGACAGAGAATATGTGAAATCATTATTTTACACATTAACTTCAATTTACAATGCGGATTTTTTTCATAAACTTTCCAATTTTTGTCACTAATGTCTAATTTTTATCGACCCAACAACTATTACTATTTTTAACACTGTGTTCACCGTACCTCTGCAACACTTTCTTTCTCTTTGTTTCATAAACCATTCTCTTCATTTAACACTGTTTTTTCCTAATTGGTTTGAATTCATTTTTTTATCTTGTTCTTTTGGTGGTCTTTTGAATTTGTTCATTTTGTTGTATTTTTATTTAATTTATTTTTATGTATAGGTTTTGAGTTATGCTAAACTTAATCTAATTGCAGAGAAAATCCAACTTAATATCTTTATCCAATCCAATCTCTCCACTATCTAGTTAAATGAATTTATAGTATTTATACACGTTGACTTATTATATAAACAAGTTCCGTAGAGTCAGACTAATACTAATACTAATACATATACATACGTATAAGTACAAAACAAATACGTAAAATTTAGATTAATTTATAAAAATGGGGAAGTGAGAGTTTGTTGGGCCGAAAGTTAAAACAATATTTTCGGAAGTGAAATTGACTGCGCCGTACCGTTAGCTTCAAAAAAAAAAAAAAAAAAAAACGTATTCAGGAGATGGCTATAAGTTGAAGTGTGCAAAGGCTTTCGCCCTAACTTGGTGTGTGCGAAAGAGAAAGCGCAGTGGAAGATTTGAATTGCGATGGGTGATGCTTCAGATTCCCAAGAACAACCCGTTCTTGAATCCGCTGAACTCGAAATGAAGAAGAAGCGATTGCTGGAGGAGCTCGAATCTGCGTTGGCGCCCAAAGACGCCGGTGTCAAAACGGTAACGGCGCTTCCTGCTTCCTTAGCGTTAGGGATCGAGGTCATCGACGAGACGGCGCTGCTGGACTCCGTCGTCAAGAACGGAGGACCAAGGCAACAACCCTCTTCAAGAAGAAGAGGAGGACCCAAGAACAACAACAGCAACATCGGTCACGGTCTGAGGAAGATCGAAGAGAGGCCCAAATTGAAGTCCACGCTCAAGAATGGGAATAATAAGTATTCGCGGAAGGAGTTGGAGGCTCTGAGATTCGTCAACCTAACACAACAGCGTAAATTCTGGAAAGCAATACACGCTGCGTTTCAAAGCACGGTGGCCAGCGAGTACGACACTTTAGCTTCCACTCCTCTTCCGCACAACAAACCTATCCTCAGTAAGTCGTTCTTTCTTTCTTTCATTCTTTTTTTTTCGGTTTCGTTGTTTCGGAATTCAAGAAACGGAATCTTTATGTGAATATGCGGCTCTTCGTTTTAGTTGTCTTTTTACGGAACAATTATTTAGTGGTTGCAGGATTCGTGTTCTGTTTGTTTATCGATAATAATGTTCTGAAATTGTTGTAATTTAAATATTTGTTGGTTCTCTGTTGTGTCGGTGTTTTGTTTGACCCGGAATCCTCACTGTTGACTGCTTCTTGCTTGTACCTTGTGATTTGGTGGTGAAGTTGCTTTTCCTTGCTGTTGTTCACTTGACAATTAGTAGAGTAATGTTTCGTCGAATTTGCTTCTACCGTTCATCACTTCATGGTGTAACTGCATCCATCATTTTATAATTGCCATTTCCCCCCATTTTTATACTTTTTCTCTTCTCCGGTTTTTCTGTTGGAGTTTTTAATGGATTCTTGTATAAATGTTAGGTTTTGAAATTTTGACTTTGATTGTAAGTTTCAACGGACAACTTGTATAAGTTTTATGTTTTAAAAATTTGACTTCAGTTGTATATCCTCACACAGTAGGATAAGTCTGGGTTTTTGTTGATTATGTCATTGCATTATATTTCAAATTTCTTTTCACTGTGGTTTCAATGGCGTCCGAGTTTTATTTTTTATCAATGAGATTTCTTTACTTTTTTGGTGGTAGGGGGCGTTGGTATAAAATGATTTTTTCTGCAAAGTACAAGCATTTCTTTCTGGGGAAACTGTGCAAAACATTATTGCTCCGATTTTTGTAATTCATATTGTGTCAATTTGATGTTTTCAATTTCTGTGATGGACAGGTGTGGCTGCTACGAACGGAAGATGGAGATATATGAATGTCTTTGTACATTGAAGAATGAGCAGAAGGAACCTGGAACATATCTAATATGCAACATTAGTTGACTGTAGACTATGTTCTGATTAGGCACTGACTTCAGTGCATGGTTTCTTGTGTAAAGATTGTATAGGAAAAGTCTTGTGCAGTAGTCTGATTGTAGATTTGAATAATTACTTTGGTCATGCCGTAATGACGATGCTTTGTTGTTTTACTTCATTTTTACTTTGTTGTATGTTGACAAGTACATTGTTGATCTTTCAACACGAACTTTAATTTCTTGCCCACGTCGTGTTCTAGATGAGAAGAACATACTTTCTTTATTTGATCATTGTTGCATTTACAGACTCTAAACTGTATATTTATTCCTTTTTAACCCTTAATAAAATTATTAGCAAATTGTCAGTGCTGGTACTGAGTTTTTGTAATTGCTTTCAGGTGCAGTTTATTGTGAAAGTAGGGATGGTGAATTACAACACATGGGAAGTAGTGAAAATATTACGTCACACTCTTCTACAACTGAGGATGGGGCCTCGATTGTAGAAGAGTGTGTTGAAGATGATGATAGTGATGATGATTATGCTAGCATCCAAAGGCCTGCCTTTTTGGTTGATGGAGAACCTAATTTTGATTCTGGTCCACCAGAAGATGGATGGGAATATCTTAGGCGTGTCAGGTATAGTGATAACTGTCAGCAGCATAATTTTTTTTTCCCTTTGTGATAGTTTCTCTCTGCTTTCTGTTATTCTTTCTCAATGTTGTTAGAAGTTAGAGAAGCTCTATATCTTTGGTCTGTTAAATGATGACGCTGTAGTGAAAAAAACGTGGTTGTTAATCTGTATATTGTTTTCTTGAGCAGGTGGGAGGCAGATCATATTCCAAAAGTAAAGATTGCAAAACTTGATAGAGGCAAATTTAACCAGGAACAGAGTCCTTACATGCCCAAGATTCCTGATATTGCCAAGTGTCCAGATCATCTGTTGCCATTGAAACAGTGGGAGGATGTCTTTCTTGCTGAATTTTCAACACTGAGAACGGTAAGTTCATCATGAATTGCACGGGCCTTAATTTTTCCTCATTTTTCTTTTTATTTGAAATGACCAGGGGTCAAGAGTTGTGCTATTCCTGCACCACTTCTTTGACCCATTTGGAGTTCTTAACTGCAACAGGATGTATTTGAAGTCCTTTAAATTTTTTTATATCACATTGTGCTCTCATTATTTCCCAACCTTTTTTCCAGAATCTCTCATGCCTCGATGGAAACCTTGGTGTTCATCACTCGCAGTTAGTTGGGAATGATTGTGGAGAGTTTTCTGGTGTTATGAACAAGGATGTCTTACTTGGCAAGACAAATAATGCATCCGCTAACTTGACCGCTGAGGATAAGGACAGAACGGTGTCTCCAGAGAATACTGAATCGAAAACTTCAGTTGATAAAACAAGCAGCAGCTCCCCCAGTTCTCCTTTGCTTTCTGCAATCTTAGCAATGGACTCTGTAACCCGGGTAAAAACTCTGCTGAAACGGATTCGCTTACTAGAGGCTGCAGACACTGTTACTAGAGATGATTGCATGTGGCTTTTTGCTCTCTGTGCAACAGTTGATACTCCACTATACGCAGACACCTGTGCTGCTCTCAGGAGTCTGCTGCGAAGGTGTGCTAGCATCCGTGCCGGAAAGGTTGCCCTTGATGACGAGGTTGTAATGTTGAATATATTGGCTACAATTTCGGGGAGATATTTTGGACAATCTGAGAACTGAATAACCACTCTATAACTCTGTTATGACACGTTCTGTTTTTGGAATTGGGATATATAGCCGATGAGACTCGTGCTATGGCTATAACTTTACAGTGTTTTATAGTATGATTTTTTTTTTTTATATTACTTTCTGCTTTTATATTCTTTTGGTGCGAATATGTATATTGGCACGACAAAATCGAAATTTAATAATTTTTTTAAGGAGGGAAAACATTAATTAAAGTTAAGAGAAGCACGAGACAAATTATAGATAATTTTAGTGAGATTTTGTTTATAAATCTAATCTTGTAAGTCTAAATGACGTGAATAAACAGTTGTTGTACTTCACTTTCTGATGCAAGTATATAAAATTAATTAGAAAGTAAGTATTATCAGTGGAGATCAAAAGATTTTGCAAATTCTAATTCTAGTTAATTAGAATTAAAATTGCTTGCCTACATACATGGTGTATATAAGACTGCGAAATTAACGGATATAGAGACGGCTGATCCGGTCGTTGGTTTTTACATCTTGGGCTTGGGCCTATGGTTTTGAGGAAAGTATAAATAAAGGTAGAGGAGGGAGGATGAAGAGTTGTTTTGTTGTGTTAGGAAAAGACAAAGTAGCTATATGTTTTCCGTCAGCACATGTACTCTTCCCTCCCAATTCCCTCCACCCTACCCATGCCGTCGCCTCTGCCGCCTCACCGTCGTCTGTTCCTCCTTCCGCCGCCGGAGCCGCAGCCGCAGACGCCACAACAAGGTCTCCCTCCCCGCCACCACCTCCACCTCCTACTCATCCGAACACAAGTTCGAAGCCGTCATTGACCTCACTCCCCTGACCGCTTTACAATCTGACATTCGCCGATTCATACTTTCCGGAAGAGATGCTTACCTCGATTTGCAAACCCTCTTTACGCTCGACCACAACCGCAGACTCGTCGTTTCTTGCCGCCCTTCCACGGTGCATTTCCTCGGTACTTCGGCGGCTTTGACCTTGGTCACGTTTTCCGTTTTCGGCGTTTTGGCCCAATTGATTTCTAGGTTTTCGTCGTGGCGTCGTAACGCGTCTTACAATAGGCCTCTTGTGGTGCGGAGGGACCGGAGTCTCGGCGGAAAAGAGGTGGTTGTTGCGTTGGGCCAGACGAGCAATTCGAATCCGTTATCGCCCACGGTTCGGGACTCTGTCAAGCGCTCCGCGAAGAATAAGGTTCGGTTTCAAAGAAAATTGCCCGAATGGTGGCCTACCGTTGTCAATGCCAACGGCTATGTTTTTGACGCGGGTGAACAGGAGGAATACAAGAGAGAGGCTTACAGAGTGGTTCGAGGTTTGTTTTCTCTTTTTACTCATTTATCTTTTTATTTTCCTTGGAAAAGAAGCATAGAAAGATTACATGAAACAAGGTAAAGTTGTTTGTTTGAGGCTGAGAATTTGAGATGTCATCTCTCTTTTTTAGTCAGTGCATTTAATTAATTATAGTAACATGGAATAAAATTCTATTTCAGCTTCTTATTATCATAGAAGTTGCTGACGTAGTGGCTCCCTTTAACGGGGGCCATAAGCATTTATCTTCAATTCCTGTTAATCGAAATGCATTGTTTAACGGTAATATAATTTGTTGAAAGCAACTATAATGTGGTTTGTTCGTCCTACTTCTTAGTGTTCCAATCTCGGGATAAATAATGATTCTGCTCATGTGCTTTTTTGTAGGTATAGATACACATTTAATAATTTCTCTAGTGTTTTGCCATCCTTTATAACAAGTTGCTACTCACCCACTTGATTTCCAGCAATTACAAACAGTAGATTGGCCGGGAATGACATCATGGAGAGTGATATAATTCAAGTGAGTTCTTTTCCAACTTTTTTTTCTCTCCAGGGGATTTACTAATTATCAAATGTATATAATGAGTTGTGTTGTGTTGGGATATGGTAACATAGTTGTATTGTGATTGTTGTCATTATTTTAATAAAAAATAAGCACTGATGGTTTCTGATTTTTTTTTTTATAAATGAGTGCTTATAATAAAAAAATTCTATAATAAAAGGGAATCAGTTTGTGTCTCTTCTGATAACACTTAAAATGTTTGTTGCCCACACACATGAACAGTTACGTCAACTGTGCAGAACTTCTGGTGTGCAAGTGTCTGTTGAACCAACAAATGTCCGGGACAACTTGTATCGAGCATCTGTTAACTTTGTTTTAAATGTGTGCAGCAGGTGTGACATTATTAACCCTGCATTCTTGTCTATCTCTTTGTTCACTGCCAAACGGCATCTGTTAATCATGCTGTCTCCTATTTTTGTGAAATTTGTTGGCGATCACTCTGTTTCTATTCAGGGCACCATCTTACTCTACTTCAATTGATATTAATGGTGAGGATGCTTCGCATTTCCTTGCTGGGTTTGCTGAAAATATTGGCCTTCAAAATGTTCGTGCTGCAACAATTGTGTCTGCCGCTGTTGCTGCACGCACACGCTCCTGTCTTCTACAGGCTTGGGTAATTTTCTTACTCTAAATCGAGTGATATGGTAATATTGCGTTTAAGCATTTGGGGTTTTCAAAATTACATTTTTTTTGGAACAAACATTAGTGAGGGCAGTTATATTTTCAGTTAAAATAGTTTTTTATAGTAACTGTTCTTTATATAAATCTTTTATGAATATATTAGAACTTCACGCCATTAGACATGACCATTGTGCCTGTTAACTTCTCTTTGGTGGTCACTGGTTTGCATGCATGTAGAATCTATTTGGAGGTCTTAAAATTGAGTGACGAACTTTGAAGTATTGTAACTTAATGCCTGAAATTCTCGCTTCATTCAGATGTCACTTTTTCATAAAGTTCATAGTTGACCTCTTGTTCTCTAAAAAAAATGTTTTTTTCCCTCTGGAATGCACTTTTAAATTCATGTTTTGTTATTGTTTTCAATTACAGGCTCTGGAAATGCAAGGCAAGCAGGTTGAGGCTATGGTGGAACTGTCAAAGATATGCCTTCTTCTACGAATATTTCCTCCTGAGGAGTCGTCAGTATGTATCTTCAATAATAATTTGCATTTTTTCCCATTAAAGTTCCCCACTTCCTTGGATGAACAACTTATATGCAAGAGATTCTCCTGTAGTAGGTATTAAGTTTATTCTTAAAGTTGAGGACCATCTTAGCTGCTAGACCATTGAAGGAGGGTCGTGTGGTGTGAGAACCAACTCTTAATCATTGTTAAGTAATTCAGAGTTAACTCGTGAGTGAGGACCCAATTTAAAGATATAAAAAGTTGTCTGATAATTTGTGGGATTAGTTTTTAAAATTTGAGTGAAAAGTCACTCAACTTAAAACTGGAGACAAGTGGCATTTGTATGTAGTATTCTGTATAGATATTTGATATTTTCATCGTGTTTTTTTTTTTTTATTTCACTGAACTTAATTCCCCTGTTAATTCTTAATATTTGCATTAATGAAGAATGAATAATTTGTAGGGAGAATTTAAGGGCACAAGTACCAAATAACCAATCATTGGATTCGGTTATCATTTTTGAATTCTTTATTAGGAAAAAAAAGGGGAAAGTACGGGGAGGGAAAGGATAAGAAATCCCCCAACTATAGAGTAAACAGAATACACTGGACGAAAATAAATTAAGAAGTGGAACAAATATTCTCTATCTATAAATGTATGAAATGACAACTCCATTAAAACAACCGCTGGCAGTACACCTAAGATTACTAAGCAAAATCCTCTGACAAGTCACGTGCTATCGTGCCGTGCTGATTAGGATGAGGCGTTCGGTAGAGAGAAAGATATCTGCAGCATATGATTTATGTATTGACTTGCCATTTTCTACTAGCACTTACTGTGGTATTTCTATGCAGCCTGAAATGGAGATGGTTAGTCGGGGCCTCGAAAAGCACTTGAAACTGGAACAAAGGCAACACCTTATGTTTCTCTTTGGTAAAGTTTGTGGCGAAGACAGTCATAGGATTGCAAGAGAAGCTCTTGGTTTGGTGCGAACCTGTTATCCTGTTTTATAGATCCTGCACTGATAATTACTTGCATAGAATTTATTTGTAATATTATTGCGTCTTAAAGAATGTTCCCCCCGTTGAGTAATACGAAGGCTTTTAAATCTCAAATATATTTTGTTATTGACACGCTTGGGGGTTTTTGTGTTTTATTCGTATTCGAAGTTAGTGCTTTCGAACTTACTTCTATACTGGATTGTTGATTTGGCACTCAGTTACATTCTGCTTGTGCATGATGGTAATGAACTGGTGATATGAAGATGTAATTCTGCAAATATCTAAAAGCAATGCTACTCATCTGTTGCGTGGAAATTTAGTTTTTTCTTTTGAGTTTTCATGATAGTTGTGCTGTGTTATTTCTTGATAAGGTTTGGTAAATTCTGGAAGCAATTATTCGGTCTTCTGGTCTTCATATTTTGCCCACTCATATATCCTCTTTTCCGTTTTTTTTATGTAGATGCATTCCCAAAATGGTTGCTCTGACCAACTTGATGACACCACGCTCCCTGAAAATTAATCTCCGCCTTCAGCCTCGATTGGGAAAAACAACCGACTGAAGATGCATTCCTTTAAAATATAAACAAGATTAATTGTTTTTTATTATATCTGTTTAGTCAATAATATTTAAATGTTTTATTTCAGCAATGCATATTATTGTAAGACAATTCTTTTATTGTCTCCAATGCTAGCATTTTAATGGTTTTATTGTATTTTTATGAGTATTGAAATTTAAAGAGCAAATATGTCAGTTCCTCACTGTTACAGCTAGTTTCATTTGAGAAACAGATAACCATGACAGCGGGCACCAGGTTGGTCCTTGTTTAAGAATAAAGTACACAGCAGGTTTAATTAAAATAAGTAATTACGAATAATTGCTAACATGAAAACATGAAAATGTTTTACAGGAGTGGTGATTTGCATGGGACTGTGACGCGATGAGATTTGGCGACGTGTAGGGTATGCAGAGACACCCAGGTTAAACAATTCTTTTATACTTTGCCTTAGATTACACATGTACTAACTGCTGTCTCGTTACAATCATCTTGCTTCTGCTTGTGGTAGATTATTTGTAAATTGTAAGGATTATCTTAATAATATTAATATTAATAGGAAATAAGTTTTTTATTCACTTAACTGCATTTTAGTATTTTAATATTTTCATTTCTTGCTATATTTACAATCATGTTTCCTACCGGATTCTGGTTAATATATTTTGAATTTAATTAATGAAACAAATGGTAAATGGATAAATGCAGTATCTTGTTTTGTTTGAAACTAGTTCGAGATCCTTGCGGAGGCACGGGCCTTTTTACTTTTTATTTTTTATTTTTTATATTTAATTAGAAATTTTATTTTAATTTATTTTTACATTATAAAAAAATCACTCAATTATGTACTTGTTCATATTAAAACAATAAAAAATTGAAAATAACATTCAAATTATGAATAATAGATAATTACCAACATTGATATATATTTATTATATATATATATATATATATATATATATTATATTTTGTAATTCTTTGTATAAAAGAATTCAGCTCTTTTCTAACTCTAATTGAAATAAATCTATAATTTTTTTAATGATATCAAAATAAGAAGATACTTTCATTATTCACTCTTTATGTTAGGAAATAATGTATTTTCTTTTTATTTTCTTATTCATCTGAATCTGCAATTAAGTATATGTATTTGGACAGTAAAACTTCAGTTGTTATGGGAATTCACATCTTTTAATTATGATTCACAAAAGTAAATTAAAATAAAAACACTCCAATTGACGTTCTAATAATTTTTGTAATTTGTGTACATCTTTATTCCACAGTAGTATGTTTTACATTATAAACTTGGATTTTTAAAATGTAACCATAAGAGGACAGTTAAAAATGAATTAATTTCATTATACACCAACAAAAACAAGGAAATTAATTAAAGAAATAAAACCAACGAATATGATAAGTTCACAGTAGGATTGTCACCTAGTCCGTTATATCTTTTGTACTTGAAATCACCAATTTTATTAGTTTTTCTCTTATAATGGTTGCATGTTGAATAATTTTACTTATCATTTTTAAAATTGACTTGAATCTTGGTGCAACGAAATTGACTTGACCTTTCTCTTGAGTCATATATATTGTCCTTAATTTTGGGTTAAACCTTTTTGTCTGTTAGTCTGAATTAACTCGTTTCAATTTTCAATTTAGTTCGACTCATCTTGACCATTCCAAAATACTTATCTTCTTTCCGTTTGATTGGTTTGGTAAGACCTGAAAAGATCTTTGATCTTAGTCGATAAGGCTCGAACTTCAATCAGACGCCCGTTGACTTTCAATTAGAATTAACCTGATTCATCTTTTGACTTTGAACGACTCAATTCGACTTTTGATTCAAGTTGATTCAATTGAATTCTTTTGTTTAAGTTGACTTGACTGACCATTTAGTTTGAATCAATTCAACTCGATCTTCATACATAGAGTGAGAGTAATGAAAATGAGTGAAATTTTGAATTTTTTATATTTTTAAGAAATTTAAAATTCTTCTATCTTGATCGTTGGAAATATTTTCCAAAATCTTTTAAAGTTTAATTTCTTTTTTAGATAAGTTTGAGAGTTATCGATGATATAAATATAAAATGTTCATTAGTTATAAAATATTATTGGTTACAATATCTTATATTAATTATAATATTATGTGTATTGAGTTAAGTTCATAATTTTCTTTATTATTTTTCATTATAAATATATTGCTTTGTTTGTATTTTCTTTACAAGAGAGAATTAATTTTGTACCTTAACTTTCACTACTTTTAACAGTATATAAATATAAAATATTGATTTACGCTACAAACTTGTACAAAACTTTTGTTTTATATACATTACTGAGATATATTTTAAACAAAAGCAAACTTTTACCAAATAAATAATAAATATTCAATCTCAAGCAAGAATCACAAACTGTATTAAAAGATGATTATTATGCTGGCTCTTGCATTTTGCTGCAGTCTTACAAAGGTCCCAAGATCATTTATTTTAATCTCAAACTTAAAAAAAGTAAATTAATATAAAAGACTCAATAAAACAACAAAAACAACTATTTTATTGACATATATTTAAAACAAAATAAATCTATATTAATAAATTAAGAACCATAGAAAATACATAAATAACCAATTTTATTGAAAAATAATTACGTGTGCTCTTACCTTTTATTTTTACTTTTGCTTCATTCTTACAAATATTTATTAGATATTAATTTAAAATTTTAAAATAATAAATTGTTCAAATTTTGATAATTAATGTTAAAAATTAATTTAGACTCTGATTTACTAACTAATTATATATTTTTATTAACAATTAAAATAATTTTAATTAAAAATGATTTTTAATTTATAAAATAATGTATAATTTTGTCTGTATAATAACTAATTATTTTTTATTAGTAAATTGGTTATCATTTAATATTTTTTTATAATAAAAAAATTAATTTTATTTAATGAGAAGTTTTGATAGGTTAAATTTAGTGAAAGATTAGTAAGTTCCATGCTCCTATGTAGGGCACATAACCTTAATAATTACCAACTAACTCCATGACTTATCATTAAGGGGAATTAATAATTAATTGATTAGTAATAACAATTTTCTCACACTCAAGTCATCCACTTCTAGAGTTGAAGGAATACTAAACTATCCTTTCAAGAATTTAATGAACCAGTATAAATCTACTTACTCCTACCAATTAAAGACCTATGAGCATTGTTTATGTTTTAAATATGTTTTTATTTATTTATTAAGTTAAACAAAAGAAGAAGATTATTTTTTTTTTATGATATATCATAAAAGTCATTTGTAATTTTTTTAAATGAGGTTTAATTTTACTCTATATAAGTTTCAACAGAATATATTATTTTCTAACATTTTATTGTAGTTTTTTGTTTATAATACTTAGATATTAAACTTATGACTTTGTTCTTTATTACATGATTCTAGCACTCATACATCTTATTTTATTTTATGAGTCATATTATGTCATGTTGGCAAAACATGAATTAATTTCTTATTGATGACAGAGAAGAACCTTTGACATTTGAATCAATGTGGGTCCATTTTTATCTGTAGTCACAATCTTTTGTTGCCATTGCTTATTTTTTTTAGGCATTTGTTTCTATTATAGTAAAAACCACTGAATCGTGTATTCCTACATAGGGAAAATACTTAAATATTTGTTCGATAGGAATATTTATCTAACTCATGCAAATAGAGTTTTCTTTTTCTAATATTTTTTATACAAAAAACACAAACACATGCAATGAATGAAGATTGAGAAGGGTGGAATTAGGTTGCAAAAGATTGTTGAGAAAAAGAAGAATAAGACGTTGCAAAGATAAGAAACAAACACATTCATCAATTATTTTCAATCATATCAAATGTTACTAAATTTTGTATGCACATCTGTATTTTTTCTTTTTACAAATTTAAAAATACAAACAAATTTATATTAAAACAAAAGTGTAAAAAGCACGAAGATACAAAATAACAGATTTTATCAAATAGATTATTTTGTCTTTTTCTATAAAATTTTAATTAATTGAGAGAGTATTTGAATAAACAAACACTCGGGATCTTCGTTTATTATTCAAATACTTGGATGATAATAAATTTAGTCAGCTTCTTTATGTTCTACTATGCTTTCAACTACAATGATTTGATATATTATTTTTTAATATATTTTGAAATATCAAAATAATATATTTTTAAATAAATTAAAAAACAACACCAAAAATTTGAAAAATAATATTATAAAAATATAAGTCACAAAATTATTAAAACATACAACGATATATGCCCACAAAAATTAATAATGGTGAAATAATACAATTCAAGATTATACTTGCAATGTACACTGTTTTGAGCATGCTTAATTTAATAATTTTTAGATGCAATATAGTATGAACAAATATCTTCAAAGAAAAGTGGTGATGACTTCCTTTTTATTGCACAACACCTTTTGTCTTTAACATCTTAATAAAAGCTAAGAAAGATTCAAACAAAAAGAAAAGACTCAACAATAATCAAAGTCAAATCCGAAGAGAAAAACATTTATAAAGATAAAGCATTCAACAGTAACTAAGTCCGACTCAGAAACTAGAAAGAAAAAAAAAATCAAATATCAATAAAAGTAAAAGTATTTTAAATGAGAAATCCCACCGGAGGGCATAAAGTTGTTACTAAAAAAGTATCACAGTTATAAAAAAAATTCCATAAAAAGATAATAAATTGATTATGTATTATATAAATCCGCAACACATTATTAATTTATTTGATTAATTTTGTAAAAAAATGTGTTTGTTATAATAATCATAACTACTATGATTAACATAATTATATGTTTTTTATTGCTTAGAAAAGCAAAAAGGTTCAGTAAAATTTCAAAAGAAAAATAAAATACAGTATTAATTCCTGACATCTGTGTATATGTCATAATTTTATTTTATAATAATACAATGGATAATGGATAATGTTAATATTTTCTTACAAGAGAATGAGACAAATGATTTTTTTTAAGTTGTATTTGTGGACAAAATCTTACTAATCAACAAATCAAACTGTACTAAAACTCCCTTGCTGAAATAATATTTAAACTTGTAAATAATATTTTCACAATTTTAGCTGAAATCATTATTTTTTAAAAGGAATAAAATATAATTAACTTAGGAAAGGGTAGAGAATATAACAAAAGATAGTATATTCACTGATATTTTCTTACAACAAGATTATTGTAATCTGATTGTAAATATTAATTTTGACATTTACATAAGAAGTGAATAGTTTTTTTTTAAAAAAAGAAAGAAATATGGGCATATTGAAGAATATTATGGTAGGTTTTTATGCATAAAAGTTTCATTAGTTAATTATTATTATTTTATATATAAGAGGAAAGCTTATTGTGTAAATTTTGGTGGAGGGAGTGAGAGAGCAGAATCTGAAAGTTGAAGCGAAAGAAACGTGTAACCTGAATGAATAGTTTGGGTTTTGGTATGTAAGTAAAATAATAATAATAATAAAAAAAAAAAAAATAATAATAATGGAGAAGGGGTAATTCCACCCAACGAAACGAACCGAACGGAAGCAGCGACACTGACACACCAAACTACAAATCCCCCTTTGACTCCACTTTGTTTTCTCACACATACCTCATTGGCCCTTACTTTGAAACCCGTCGTTTGCAACTTTACACCCAAACACACATTTTTTATTTTTATTTTTATTTTTATTTTTTCATCTTGTGTGAGTTCAAAGCAAACAAATAAAACCATAAAACGCTCTCTCTTTTATTCCAAATCGCAAATCACGAAAACAAAAACAAAAACAAAACGCAGTCCTCTCTCCCTCTCTCTCTTTCTTTCTTTCTTTCTAAATCTCTCTCCCTCTCTCTCTCTTTGCAAATTTAAAATCCAATTTCCATTTCCATTCACAGAAAGAAGGAAAGAAGGAAGGAAAACAGTGAAACCGGAATCGTTTTCTGTCTGAAATTCGCTGTCGCATTCGTTTTTCCGTTGAGCAGCTTCGAATCGCTTGCCGGCAGCTGCAGATCAAATCGAGTTTCACCTGAATGCTCCTTTTGGACTCGATTTAGGTTTGTCTATGCTTCCTCAAATCTGAATTCCACGCTTCTCACGCATTAATATTGTGTCGGTGACGGCTTGATTTCTTTCTCGTGTTTCATTCTGTGCAAGATCTCAGTTCTGCGTAGTCATATTTCGCTTGATTTCGTAGGTCTGGATTTGTTATCGTAGGGATCTCTGTTTTCTTTTGGATTTCGCATTTAATTTCGTTTTAGTTTAGTTTACGTTGTCTTAGGCTGTTTTGGAAGAGCAAGATCTGTTGTGTTGTTTGGCAGAGTGTATAAAGGAGCTTATAATGAATACTTTTTGTTGATTCCGTTGCAGATCGAGTTCTTCATACCCTGGTAGTGTGGGAATTTGTATATGAAGAACGGGATGATAGAATGCAGTGTTTGCCATTCCAAATTGGTTTCCCCTTCCGCCAAAACTATCTCAAGGGCTTATGATCGCCACAAAAATAGGATAACATCCAAGCAACGTGTACTCAATGTCTTTTTGGTTGTTGGTGATTGTGTTCTTGTAGGCTTCCAGGTGATTTTACCTTATCTTAATTGAATATTTCCTCTCAAATGTTAAATTAATGAAATGGAAATATGATTGAATAGCTATGAAGCTCATATTTCTTAAGACACACAACTTGATACAGACATTATGATTTATGACATGGCTAGTGTGAAAAATAAATCACATCCCGCACATTGTGATGTGTTGGACCCTCTTTGGAGTCGTAGCTATGTTTTTTGCACTGGTGTTTATTGCCATGTTCTGCTAGTGAATATACTCTGCATATCTGCGTGGAATAAAAATACATGAATGGTTTAACTTATTCAGAAGATATTCTTGCATGCCAATCTCTTGAAGTGTCATTTCTTGCGTTATGTCTACTTTGCAAAGGAATCAAGGAGTTTATGCAGCAGGATTCCAAGGCTTTAGGAGAGAGGCTGAAAGAAATTGACTCAAGCTTTGGCATTGTGAATAATAACTTAGGGATGCAATGATGGCTGTGATGAAGCATATTACAAACCTTAAAAAAATTGCATCATATGCGTGGTTTATTTCATTGACTTGCAGATCTATTTTTCGATATTTGCTAATCTAATGGTCTGACGTGCATTAAAGAGTTCACTGATGTTAATTTGATAACTCTTGCGAGTTTTATGCTTGTTGTTTAGCGGCTGACAAATGTTATTTCTTTAATTGGCAGCCTATCCTTGTCTATATGTCCAAGGTGGATGGGAAGTTCAATTTTAGCCCAATTAGTGTTAATTTTTTGACCGAGGTTACAAAGGTTTTCTTTGCTATTGTTATGCTTATTCTCCAGGTTAAGATCACTTTCCCTTTGTCTATACTCAAATATTTTCTGTCTTTTCAATTACTTACAATTAAAGCATGTGTCAAGTGAGAAGTAAATTGTTGAGGAGACACCAGCGCATACATTGAAGTAAATCATTAGTAAATTGAGGTTTTACTAGGATTTACTGTTTTTTTCTATTGTGGCAGGACATGCCCTAATTTTCTGTGGTATTAGATCATAGAATATTACAATTTATAAACTCAAAACAAGAGTGGAAATGATGACTTATTGGTTTTTAATGATAATATTCCTAGTTACTTTGGTGTACCGTGTACGCACCGTTCAACAACAAAAAGTAATCCCTTTGAGGGCTGTAGATCCCCAAAGTGAGTTTTGCCTCTCCCAACAAAGGTTTTTCTTACATAGTTTAGTTATGAATTGAACCTGGTCAACATAATCAAGCGATCTGGTTCTCTGCCAATTATGTCCTACTTTGTAAAGGTATAAATGATTTTCAGGCAATGAAGTGGGGACCAAGGTGCCAACTGGTAATTTTTGGGATCAGGATCAAGGCTTGATGATATGGCATATATTTAAACAAAACAAATTCAGTTTTTGGAAAAATATTTTTAATGTCTTGTGTGAAAGAGAACCGGTATGGACAGGTTGATAAGTGAAAGGAAACATATTATTAGTTGTAAAAGAAAATAGGCCAGTCTTTCTGAGTGTTCTTGAAACTCATAATCGTTTTACATTCATGTAAAGTGTAAATGTTTTGTTGATTGTGCAGGCTAGGAATCAAAAAGTTGGAGAGAAGCCCCTTCTATCAATTTCTACATTTGTGCAGGTACAATGATTTATAATTTAAATTCTGCATCAGTTAACAGATTTGTGAGACCCATATACATTTTTATATAGATAATTTCTTAAGCTTTTTTCAATTGCTAGCTGTAGGGTTCCCTGCTTCCTGGGATTGAACTGGATTACTCAGGTCACATAGTATAAGCATATTTTGTATAAGATCAACAAATAGGCACCAACTACTTTACTACCTTAGAGAGTGCATTTGTAGCGCTGTGTTTATTCCTGTTTCTCAATACAGTAAATATGGAATGTGTGATAGCATCTTGTTTTTAAGTTTCTTAGTATTTATTCTTTATTTATCACCAAATTTAAGCATCTTCCAAATTCAATATGTAGCTTTTTCCAAAAGATTTGGATATTTATTTTGTATCTGGTATTCTGTCACTTGTAGGCAGCTCGCAGCAATGCCCTTCTAGCAGTTCCTGCACTTCTGTATGCTATAAACAACTATCTGAAGTTTATCATGCAGGTATGTAGAATTAGTCCATAAACTTTGCATATGTAAGGATTGAGGCTAAAATGCTTGCACTAGAGATCTTTCTTTTGCTGCTGAAATGTTTAAGTTCAATAATCAGTAACTTTATTTTTAATTCATGGGCTTTTGCCCTAAGTGGATAGATGTTGGTAGAGCATATTGTTGATTTGCTTCTCCAAATGAGAAAGACAGATGCCGAAAGTTATTATAAAAGCACGATGGATTGCTCATTGCTTTTTTTTGATACTAGGATTACTGATTTTTCAGAATTTCGGTTTGTTAGTTATCACTTATATATGTTTGATATTCAGCCAGATTATAGAATCATATTTTTTATTTTAAAAGTAACCTGTTATTTTAAACTGAATCATGTGATGAAAATTCATGACTTACCTGTTATCGTTCAGTCACATTATTAAGGAATTATCCGACCTAAGGTAACTTACAAGTTGATTTCACATTTCATGCAGCTTTATTTTAACCCTGCTACTGTGAAGATGTTAAGTAATTTGAAGGTAATTTCTATTTCACTTTTCTGAATGGTTGAATTTCGGTATTATTTACAGCTAAGTAATAAGTTGCCTATCCATTGCATGTGGTATAGCCCTTGTGATGGCTGCTTGAAACCTCTCAAGCAAATGATTACTTATACTCAGTTGTTCGAGCCTTGACTGATTTCTTTTTCTTTGGTTATTTTTCTGACAACTATTCCTTGAAACAATTGAACATATTCTTCTCTTAATAGTTTGGTTAATTTGAATCAGTTTGTAAAGTAGTCTCTTGACTTTGCATGTTTCAGGTTTTAGTAATAGCACTTTTGCTAAAGGTCATTATGAAGCGCCAGTTTTCCGTCATTCAGGTTAGTGTGTTATTTGGTCTTTACTGTTGAACCTTGGCGAGTTGTGATCTTTATATAAATCCCAATTTCTTATTATCCTTACATTTTTACTGAAAAATTGATTTATTGGTTTTACTACAGTGGGAAGCTCTTGCTCTCTTGCTCATTGGTATAAGTGTTAATCAGCTAAGATCTTTACCTGAAGGAACCACAGCTCTGGGTCTTCCTGTCACAATGGGTGCATATCTCTATACATTGATCTTTGTAAGCGATTTGTTATTTATTTGTTTGATATATTATTGCTGTGCTTTTGTTTACAAAAACAAAATTGGTTCTATGCTATAATTCGTTGACTTTTTTAACCTAGGAATTATTTTTGCAGGTCACTGTTCCATCATTGGCCTCTGTTTATAATGAGTACGCATTGAAGAGCCAATATGATACAAGCATTTATCTGCAGGTGAAGCACTAGGAATTGCAATTTTTTTCATTATTGAACCTCTGTTTCATTCATTCTGCAAGGAATGGGGAATATGATTTCCTCCTAAAGCTGTTCTGCCTACGGTGTTACTTAGCTTTAGTTCTGCCTTTTCGTGTTTTGACCAACGATTGGTCACTGATGCCCGAGGCTTTGCTTATAAGGTTGGGGGTTGGATGGGATTTTAAGTAGACCTCTTTGAAAATTGACATAAAATGTTTGTGGAAATTTAAGAGAAAGAAACTAACAATGGTGCTCAGCGACTAACTCCAAAAATCATTTTGACTTCCTGGAGGACAATAGAATAAATGTGTAGTTTCAAGAACAGCAGTTTAATGGTGCTAGTATGCTAGGATTCTCTAACTATATCTTTTTATCACTCATTAATTCTCTGTTTCTTGATTTACAGAACCTATTCTTATATGGATATGGAGCTATATTCAATTTTCTTGGGATACTTGGGACTGTTATTTTCAAAGGTGAGAATTAAATCTCTAGTTTCTGGATACTCGTGTGCACTTTATAAATATGATACTAAGCTGTTGAGAGAAAAAGAAAGACGAGACTCAAATATCCCAAAGCACTTTATAAATATGCTTTGGGATATTTGTTTGTTTTTGTCATAAATCATTGTGTTTTTCATGGTGAATTTGGCAACAAATAGTCATTTTTATATGCTGCATTGTGCTTCCTTGTAAGCTGATTCTACTATCTAGTACAATCGGTGATGGATTAATTCTGTTTGTTTATTCAATCTCTATTGATAGAAGAACTTGTTTGTGCCTTATAGTTTACTTTTTCTGATGCTCAAGCTAACCGATTTTAAAATTTCCAGGGCCTAGCAGCTTTGATATCCTACAAGGTCATTCAAAAGCCACAATGCTATTGATCGCAAACAACGCTGCTCAAGGGATTTTATCCTCTTTCTTCTTCAAATATGCAGGTCAGTATTCAAATATACATTTTTGTTCTTTATTTCTGCATTTATTAGAATCTAAAACAAAATGCTGGAATAATATAATTTATCTTAAATTATGTTTTTGGCAGACTGACATGCTATTTGTCCGTTCTCTCAATAACCTATTTAATGTGTTGTAGATACAATTTTGAAGAAGTACTCATCAACGGTAGCCACAATCTTTACCGGTATAGCATCTGCTGTACTATTTGGACATACTTTAACAATGAACTTCGTTATCGGCATTTCTATTGTATTCATCTCAATGCACCAGGTAAGTTGAATTTGGACGATTCTATTTGGTATCTGACAATTTAAACAATGTGCTTTTTGTATCACACTGTTTACGCTTTCTTTTCAGTTCTTTTCACCACTTTCAAAAGCTAAAGATGAACAGAACGGTGTGCTGGAACTGCATGATGTTCATGACAGACAAAGGTACTGCTAGTTTCTTCACCGATATCAAGATTTTCCTTTTTTAGCTGAGTCACTGATATGTTTATTTTGGGTTCCAGAGAAATCTACAATTGAAATGCTTTCATTTTTTCCTGGTCATTGTGTATTTGATTGATTGACCCAATACCTTTTGTTCATTCCAGATCAAAGGATTCCTTTCTAAATATGGCAGCTGGAGCAAATGAGGAGGTGTGGATCTGTTATCTCATTGTTTTATAACTGAGTTGTTTTATGCTTTCTATTGTGATTGACCAGGGTTTTGTTGTTAATATGTATATTTACAGGCCTCTCATCGCGTGGGACATGATGAAAGACAGCCACTTCTTCCCTCCTAGATTGATCTACTGTACGTTCTCTCTCCATTTCTAGCCCAACCTATACCTGTGTTAGGACTGATAAATATCTTACTTTTTTGTCAATTGAACTATCCCGTTTTCCAGAGGTTTATGACCATTTTTTATGCTATGAACAATCCAATCATTTTCGGTATATATTATCGCAGGAGTTTTCATAAAAAAAAAATGGTGATATTACTGGTATCATATGACCACGTCACACAGTTTAAAGTCAAAATAAAGTTAAAAGAGAATTATTTCTGCCTTTCCGGGATAGCTTTCCTCTGATGGGATTCTCTCTACTTAGTTCATGAAGAAAGGCATGGAATCTTGACTTCAGTAGCTGGTGAACAAGCCATGACTTTCAGCTGCTGAAGATTTTGATAGAGCATAGAGAATGGCTTCGCAAGAGCTTTTGGCATATCAATGTTGATTCACGTGTACTACATTTTTTTTTTCTTGGACATTATATTTCTCTTTCTCAACTTATCCTGGGCTAGAAGAATTATTGTGTTATTATTTACATTTATTACATGATTTTGGCATTTCATCTTTATGAAATTACAGTTAAATAAAGTGAGTTCCTTTGTAGGAAATGCTGTTGGGATGCATATAAAAAGCAATGGGAAATATCATTTTTACATACGTTGTTTTGTCTCGGCTGTTCGATATACTCTCGGTCTTAACCAATTTTATATAATTTCGCGTAGATAAAGAGAACTCACTTATGCATATAATGTGACAACTTTTGAATACGGAATAATTCCTGCACAGATAAACTTGAAACGTCTTCTATTTAATGGAATGTTTGGTGGGGTACCTACCATTATAGAATGATTGTAGAAGTTGTTTAGTTCCTTAGCAGTCACAAGTGAGTCTTGGTGTAAGTTGGGCATCATCTCATGCTTGACTGTAATTGAATGTAATATTATTAAGACAAACAGTGTACAATGGACAGAATATGATAACAGTGATTAAATAAGCGTGAATTCGTTCATTCTTTCTATATACCCGATAGTACAAACTTATTAGTTTTTAAACCTATTTGTATTCTTAATATTTTTTTTTCTAGAAATTAAAACACCATTTGTAAGCTTTTCTAGTAGACTTTTTTTTAAGAAAGATGAAATTCTATTCTAAGAAGACGAAAAATTTGAAATCCAAATTTTGTAAAATCCTTATATTTGTCTTATTTTTTTATTTTAAAAAGTAATGATATCTTGAAATCCACCACTTCATCTTTTTTTTTGTCCTTTTTTTTTTCTTTTCAATTACAGAAGTTTAACTATTATAATGACCCCTAAAATCAAGTTGTTAAGATTTTGTTTGATGCTAAAATGTCATTACTCCTATTCTAAAAGTTTCTAATATATTATTAATATTATCAAAAAGAATTGTTAAGTGGGTGTTTTTTTTTGAGAGGTATTATTTTTCACATGTTAAATAAGAAAACACAATGAGGAAAAAAAGAAGTAAAACTCATTGTTTAGAAAAATAAAGGGAAGACAAATTTTAATTATTTAAACATTACATTTGTATTTCCTAGTTCTGAATTTGTTATTCCCTATTTTCCCTTTTCCCTACCCCTTTTTGCGTTGAGGTGTGTTGTGGTGAAGCGGCTGCGGCAGTTGGGAGAAGAATGAACCGAATCACAGTTCCAATGGATGAGCCTAAGCCTTCTTACCTTACTCGGTCTCAACTTCTGAAACGGCGATTCCAGAATCTGAAGCGTCTCTCAAAGTGTTACAGGGACCTCTATTGGCACCTGATGGAAGACGTGAAGACCCTCTACAGACACTACCTTTATCACTATGCTCTCAACCCTTTTAGCCATTTCCACCTTCCCACATGTGCTTTCCTCGGTTGCAACCTCAACCCCATGCCTTTCACTTCCTTTTGCCACTTTCACATTCTCTCCGATTCCAACCAGAACCTCTATAAGCCCTGCAATTATCTTATCAAAGGGTCTCTCTCTCTCTCTCTCTCTCTCTTGTTATCATGCATAATTGAATAGCGTAAGCAAGCCTTGTTTCATGTTTTTCAATTTCAGTATCTATTCCACTTCCTTTGAAACCAAATCTGAAGGGAAGGTATTTTTTTTTTTTAAAAAAAATTTGATGATATAGTATAAGCTGTTGTTTGAATTCAATCGTTTATGTCAAACTAATCCTGTCAATTCCTTGCGTTGTATATGATCTGTGATGGAAGTGTTTGAGAAGGGACATGGCACAAAAGACAGTTTTTTTTTTTTTTTTTTTTTTTTTTTTTTGTGATGTTGAATGTTCCAGTAGTGAGATGGATTCAGCGGACCCTGCAGTGTCATATGCACGAATAAACTGGTTACACGTTTGGGTCTTTTTATTTGTTTTTTTGCAGCTGTCGTGGATGATACCTGCAATCATATGTTTGCTTTGGCAAATTAGCAAGATGACTAACCACCTCAGTTGCTTTTTGTTTAGGTCTTTTTTGTTTCGCATATTCCGAAGGATCAAACCCACGATGTTTGGTTGAAATGGAAAAGCATTTCGTTAGTTTAATCAATAATCTATTGAGCAAAGTTGTATTCATGATATTTCTCTTTCTGCATAGAATCTTCAATCATACATTTTTAAGATATGATATGTCTGTTCCGTTCCTCCATTATAACTAAATATTATTTTAAAGTAACCCATTCAATTCAATGTGCCACTTCTATCCACACTTATTTGGCTTTTGTTTTCACTTTTCAGTGCAGAAGCTGAACCCATAACTTGTGGCAAACCCATTCTGAGATCCATTGTTCCAGCTCTTTGCACTGTCCACTCTCACAAGGCTCAGAAGCACCTTGCCAGGACTTTGAAGAGGAACAGTAGCAACATCGGTCCTAAATTTCATGCCTTGGTGTCAGAATACGTAAAACACATTCAAGCGAGAAGAAGAAAGGATCAACGGGAAAACAAAAGTAAAACTGTGTTCAAAGACAAAATGATGGCTGGGTGAGTTGAGTTGTATGAAAGTGGTGGATGCAGACATAATCCGATATAAAAAGTCGATGCTGACAAAGTTAATTGGGGCAACATGTTATCTAATCATGTTCGTCCTACATACAACGCACGCTCTTTTATGAAAATCATTACAACAGTCAGATAAACACAACTTGTTTTTGCTGTTCCGTGGATTCCGTCAATTGTTAAATTATTGGTTGAATAAGAAAAACATTTGTTTAGTTTTAAACCATGTTTTCAAACACAAATAAATGGTCCTCTAATACGAGTTTAACACGTATCATTAGTAATGACAAAGTCCATCGGTTTGGTTTGGCTCTAGATTCACGAATTATTATTATATATTATTATTGTCTTGAGTTCTTCACGTCTAAGACAGGTGTTGGGTCTTGTGTGAGACTTTGTCTTTCTGATCTGAATTGGCATCTATCTGTTTCAAAGTATCACGTATCAACATAAGGCACTCCTCATTATTTGCTCCAACTCACTATGGATCACGTGACACGCCAAAACATTCTAATTTCCTGAGACATTTATGTACAATACAAAAGCTCATTACATCGAATCAGTTCGTTGTCTGAAAAGGCGCACTCCTAACAAATGAACATCCGTGAATCGTCTCGTGAAGAATCCTTGTCGTTTCCCATAGATTCTGGTCACTGATCATGATGGGTAGAAACGAAAGTTTTTTTCTTTTTATCAAACGAGACGATTTGTAAGATTCAATTATACTGCTGCAGCCATCATCGCTAAGATTGAGTTATCAGAATTGCATCTCCGATTAGTTTTGAGGTCTCCAGAGTGAGGGAAAATCTGGGAGCAAGCAATGCCAATGGCTTCACTTCACCTGGTTTTTCCTCCCTAGGCGACAACATACACTGATTTTAGATGTTAACAAGGGTTAATTAATTAGCGAAGATCGAAAAGACGTTAGTGCAGTTAGGTTAGTTACCTAGGGTGATGCAACAAGTAGATGCCGAACCGCTGCACAAAAAACAGTATCTACGGTTGGTTTGAATCGAGTTGCAACAGAAGAAGGAACAACATGAGAAGTAGTAGATCCGAAACATAGAACATAAAATTTTTATTGAAATATGATCTTAATTAACAAGTGACAAGATGATGCCGGTGCCCAGGGCTGCGCCTAAGGCTGTGAATATTGTGAAATGAGGGTTAGGGTTACTCTGAGAGGCGAAAAGAAACAGAACCCTTCATCTCCACCCATCATCGATCGCATCTCCGTCGTCTCCAGGTAAATCAAGGAATCAATGAAGGAATCGCTGAAAGAATACTCAGCTGCACAGTTTCACAGTGCACGCAACGGCCTGCGCCCAGAACTTCAGCCTCGCCTTCACATCCTCCGGATGGTCACCGGGACTCGAGATTTTCCAATTCGCAATCGATGTCGACAGCGATTGAGGCGACGGCGACTGCGACTGCGACGGCGAAGGTGAAGGCGGCGAGTTATCCATGAATTTCTGAGACATGGAATAGCACAATTCCAGTGCCGGCAGGGTATTGCACAACTCCGGAATCTCGTCGTAGCTGAAGCCAAACCCCAGATCCAAACACCCCTTCAACTCCTCCAGATCCTCGTCCGACAGACTCTTGCTCCTTGCAAGATCCTCTTCCACGTACCCTTCCAACAGCACCTGCTTCTTCTTCTTCCCCTTCTTCTCCACCCTTCTCTCTCTTTCTCCTTCTCTTTCCATCTTCACTCTCTTCTCTTCTCTCTCTCCTTCCACTCCGCTATTTATCTATTCCCAAATACCTCTCTCTCTCTCCTCTTCCACCTTCGCTATGCATGTCGCATACCATCATCTCATGCCCATACCATCATCATATTCCAGCTCATCTTTCTTATTTTTCTAATTCCTAATAATTTTGTTTTTTTTTTCTCAGGTAGGTATTTTAATGCAGCTGCGAGGCCCCAGATTCCAGAAGCTTCTGTGTTTTCTTGCGGATTATTCAACGTATTATGTGAGATTTGACATTTTATTTATTTAAAAGGTACTGCTAAATCTTAAATCAATTCCATAATCTATATCATCAAGTTTTCCTTTTTTATTAGCTATTTGAATATATAAATACAGAAAAATAAAATAAAAAATGGAGTTGAGAGTGTGAAAGGTGGGTGGGTCCCCTGGTTTTTGTTTGCATCAATTCCCTTGAAGGAATAGGCATGTGAGGAGATCATACAATCCACACAAACAAGGGCAAATTATTGAAACAGACAAATCAAACACAACTTTTTTAAAAGTCTACATAGCACAGGGTTTTGTTCATCTACTCCAATCTTGTTTAGTTTTTCAGATCCAATATTTTACCAACCCATATATAAACATAACATAACATAACCCCTTTGTTTTCAGTTATTTTGCAGGAAAAAAAAATGTTTCTTTTCTTCCTTGGAATTCAAATTTCTTATAACCAACTGTCAAAATGATTGCAATCGTCCACAGTGCCATGCATTAAAACAATGTCAAAGTCAATAATCCGAAGATAAAACCAGCAAATGAAACAGTTGTTCTTGTTCATGTCTTTTCTTCTTTTCACAGGTGCACCAAGAGCCCCGGAATCTGCATAATTTAGAAAAAGTAAAGCATATTCAGTTCAGTTTAATAAGAAAAAAAGAGTGGTTATTGTGTACGCCTCCAGGACCAAACGTTTTGTAGAATATGTGGTATGCATTATACATTAGAGAACATCACAGCCTTTGCAATTTGCATTGTGTCTGATTCCAGACAAGGAGGATGAAACCCTCTTGAATCTGTCTGATTGGGGATCAACATGTGGGTCTGTGTAAAATTCAGTAAGTGAAGACAATTTGTAAGTTTGTTCATGCCTCAGAATTAAATGAAACTCGCACGAAAATGAACTACAATGTTTGTTCTTTTTTGTTGAAGAAACACGAATCTTTCGAAACATGGTTCCTCCAACCTGAATCAGATACCGTAAAATCTGGTGTGAAATTAATGATGTTGTAGTGCGTGTATGTGATTCAAAGTTAAAGTTCAAAGCAACACTCTTGCTTTCAATCAAGAAACTGTTGTATATGATTGATGTGTAATCCATCCATCTGAATTTTTTATTTCAATTAGGAGACAAAAATATGTTCATCTTTAAATTGGACACACACTTCAAGCAATGAAGAATTAATGATCATTGACGCCGCTTTTGCAGTTGCATTCCTTAAGTTATCTTTGAATTTTTGAATGATAATGCTAAAACAATAAGAGTATTTAGAAGTAATAAATATGAATGAAGATGTTTCAGAATGATGGTGGTTGATGATGATGTATGTATGTATGAAATGAATGTAATTGGTATGGCATGAGATGATGGAGTAAGTGTATTATTGGTGGCAATGAGTGGGACAAGAACAGGCCAACAACCCACGTGGCCAGTCCCCATCACTCAATAACACATCCAAAAGCTGATTCACTCTTTTATTCAACTATCTTTATTACAACATAATTCAGTGTAGAATAATTGATTCAAATAAACATTTTAAATTTAGACAATAATTTAAAAATAATTGTATATGAAAATGAATTCGACTTAAATTATACAAGAAAAAAAAATCCTTAATATCCCAATAATTTGATTGCTTGATTCGGTTACCATAAAGTGAGAACGTATATGAAAAGCAGAATAGGACCTAACTTGCTTCTGGCCCTATCATTTGTTCATATTGTCTTCTCTCTTCTCTTTTATTCTCTGTATTATTACAACCTGTTTTTTTTGTGCATATGAAAATTTGAATTTTGTAAAAAGAAAGAGAAAAAAAAAACAGTTATTTCATGCTGGTGAGATGACCTTTTTCTATAACCATGAGAAAGAGAGTTTAAAATATTAATTTGTCACATTTAATGTTGACTGGCTTATATTTTTTATACAAGACTATTTTGTAAAACAAACAATAATACAACAACTTTAAGAGAAATCTCAATTTTTAAATCTGTTCTTACGAGAAACAACAGCGGAAAGAATTAATATTTTTTTTTCTAAAATAAATTATTGAAAGATGTAGAATAAGTAATAAACAAAATGACTGTTTCATGAATTGGATAAACGATTCCACGTCAGTTTGACCATGTGAAAACCATTCACACCACAAGAAGATGATGATGAACACGTGGTTGAATCGTAACCGCGTGAAGAGTGCAACGTGTTCCAAGTGTTTTTATTATTAAATAACCACTTTAATTGATGACATCATCCGTGACGCGTCTCAAATTGATGAATTTTATTAACGTGACCCTACAGTCATATTCGTATTTTACAGTAGACACGCACGAAGAACAAAAGAGGCACGGTTTTAACACAAAAGAACCTTCTTTTTTTCTTCATATAAAAAAAAAATGCATTACAACATAACATTTTTGACATAATGTCCAAGTAGCAACGACAATGGTATGAAATAAAAGAGGTGTGTGGACCAAGTTTGAGTGCATCAAAATCGATATACAGTGTGTAAAAAATAATGTATACTATAAGTGTATCACATCACATGTAGCATATACTGAATCACTGCACAACAACACATAAGCGTGGATGCTTTGCATTCCTAGGAATGATTTGCATTGTGAAGAAGGTTTTGAGCATATTCAGGGTTGTTGGGCCAAGCTCTCTGCTTCCATAACAGCTCCACTTCATCAAACGTCAACCCCTTGGTTTCAGGAACATAGACAAGCACAAACACAAAGGCAAGAACAGCAATAATAGCAATAATTAAGAATGTAGGACCAGTGCCTACAGCTGCAGCAACCGATAGAAATGACTGTGCCACAATTAGGTTTGAGATCCAATTCACAGTAGCAGACATGCCTCCACATGTCCCTCTGTATTCTTCAGGGTATACTTCTGAGTTAACAGTCCAAGGAACAGTTCCCATTCCTGGGGCGAAGAAACCAATGTATAGCACCAAACCAAGAACTGCAAGCTACCCATACAAACCACTTCCAGATGATTGGTTAAGGAATGACAAGGCCAAGATGATCAGAGATGCTATTACCCCTCCTAAGCTAAACAGGGCCAGTTTTCTCCGCCCTGCATGGTCTATAAGGTAAATGCCAAGAACTGTTCCGGCGGCATTCATGCCGGCAACTATGAGAGAGAGGAGAAGAGCCAACTCGTTAGAGTGAAAGCCGGCCATTTGGACAATTGTTGGGCTGTAGTACATCACTGTGTTGATGCCTGTGAATTGCTGAAATGCCTGTACAACCATGGGATGGTATAAGAACACACTTCATTTTGCATGTTCAGAGTAAGAACATAGTCCCTCAGTGTGTTTCTGGCCTCAAGGATAATGAAATGAAACCACAAAGATGACAGACATGCGATTTTTCTCTCACACGGAACAAGCAGACATCACACAGTTCATCCTAACAATATAAAATAGTGAAAGCATGTTCATTTATTCTTTCATTTTGGTTTTTCTATTTTGGGAAAGATATTACTCAAGAAGAGCGTTCATGTTATTAATGCACACCTATAAATAATTCAAGCAAAAATCACAACACAAGTTTGTTTCCAATATGAGAGAAGTTATGTTTTGCTACCACATTGCCTCCAAATATGAAGTTTTTCTTACCTGCAATCCGGCTCCAGCAAGGAATGCAAGTCTAATTTCTTTTGATTTGAAAACATCCCGATATCTGATATTATCACCTCTTTGGTGGTCTCTCTCTGACTGAGTAGTAAGTAAATTAACTTCATCCTCTAAACGAGCAAAGTCATAGATCTTAGCTAGCACAGTAATGGCTTCCTCTTCCCTATTCTGCACACACGTGAAAGAAAAGACTTGTATAAAAGAAATAGCTTTCAAACCTAAAACATAAAACAATTATACAACCTTAATAAAGAGCCATCTGGGTGATTCAGGCAGTAAGAGCATAAGGAAAAACTGAACTACTGCTGGCACACCTGAAACTCCCAACATCCACCGCCACGTTCCTGGGACCTGCTTGATTAAGAATACGGGTAGTCATTGAAATAATACCCTCAACTCAGAAACAGGAACATGATATTTTGAGCTAAAACATTTTCCCGTAGTGAACTCTGCTTTGCCTATTTTCTTTTTCTGTATATTGAGGGGGTTAGAGATGTTCACGATTTCTCATGTTGATTCTATTAGAAATGTACGTGGTAAACAAGAAGAAACACTAACTACATTTGAGAAATACTAACAAGAGGAGTGATGGAGTTCAAATCACTGGTGGAAAAAAATGAATTTTACCCTTTATTGTTTAATTGGATACAAAACGACGCTGGATAATTGACATTATTGCTATTTTATTTCATGAGAAGTGAATAAAAACAAAGCATGGAAAAAAAAACCTGTGTAAAAGCAAGATTTATGAGATAGGAAAGAAACTGTCCACCAGTTATCATGAGCACATTTGTGCTTACTAATGCTCCCCTTATTTCTGAAGGTGACAATTCTGCAATATAAACAGGAGCAGTAACAGAAGCTATACCCACACCCAAACCAACAAAAAAACGGCCAAGTATGAGAACATAAGGATCTGGAGCAGCGGCCATGACAATTGCTCCCAGGGTAAAGATAACATCTGCAATGACGGTTGCCTTCTTTCTTCCATAAGCATCATTAATCCAACCACCTGCTGCCGCCCCAACAATCGCACCCGCCAGTGCCATGCTGACAATTGTTTCCTGCAACTCAATACAATTAGACAGATCCAATGACAATTAGCCAACTGTTTTTTTCATCCATTTGAATTTCATATATAAATTTCATTTTGTGATACATAACCACCCTAAAGTTTTATTCAGAATGAAAGTTCATCTTTTGTGTGCTCTCGTCATGATCTTTAATGGATAACACAGCAATCACTAAAAGAAACCAGCTCCATCCTCTTAATTTATTTTCCTCTGAAGTGTCAGTAGAAATGGTAGAACCGCTAGAACAGAACAGGGAACTTACTCAAGCCTTTTATGAAAGCTTGGGTTTTTAAAATCTTTTATTTAGAGTATTTTAATCAGATAAATATATTTATGGCAAAAAATCTGACACGCACTTCAGAAGAGGAAAATTAAAAAGCAGACATTGCCGCAGGAACCACTAAAAGTAAAAGTAGAGAAACTGATTGTAGAACCACAATAACAACTGGCATTGCCCAGTAGAAAAGAAAAATCAAATTCCACCAGTAGCATTCTTGATTTTGTACGAATTCAATGGTCAAATATGAAAATTTGGTTGAAACAGTTGCATTAGTGTAGGACTGATAAAAAGATTGAATAAGGAAATAGGTATTGGCATAGTACCTGTAGAAAATTGCTGTGTCTGACGGCCTCAAAATCATCTTTAATATAGAGAAGGGCCCCTGATATAACACCTGCAATGCAATGAAATGTCATTCTCGGGTGAAGAAAAAATATATCCTAAAATAAAATCAGAATAAATTTGTGCGGAAGTAGGTACCTGTGTCGTAGCCAAAGAGTAACCCACCAATGCTAGCGACAGCAGTGAGTCCTATGATGTAAGGGTTTTTAAAGACGGAGACTTTCCTCTCTGGGTATATGTCCAGATACCCTGAGCTTCCCGGAATGGAATGGGTTATCGTCGTGATGGTCATGTCGCCGTGCGTGCGGTGCCCACAATGGTCGAAAGTTGATCCCCCAGATGAGAGTGAGACCAAATCACAAACACTTGGAAGTCACTCCACACTCTGACATGGGTTTCCTAATTCCATTTCTACTTGCTTGGGAATGGAAACTTATTAACTGCTTAGGGACGAACAGGACATAAGTCAAACAGTGGTTTCATTCCGTTGCATGTTGTTGTCTGGTGTGGTCCACTTCGTATATTATTATTTCCATGTTCTTATCATCTGACTCTGATACTACTCATGCACCTTCTTCAAATCTAATCCACTTTCAACATTAATCCATTACTGTTTAACCATTCCCTCACGCTTAACCAAACTCTAAGTGTATTTATATATTTGGTTTAGGAATGGACTCGAAGGAGTGGAGAGAAAGAAAGAAAATGAGAAAAAGGCAATGAAATTGTGAGATTGTTTAAATTAAGAAAACGTGTTTTTTAAAGTGATGATTTTTTTATTTGTTACCAAACTTATTTTAAGTTGGTAGATATTATTAGTTTTCGTAAAAAAAAGGAGAAGATTTGATTAACTAATATCATAATGTGTGAGATTGTTAATAAGTTTATTTATTTTAATCGACTCAATTATCACATGTTTTTGAAATAATTGTATGATAAAAACACATTTTATTTACAAAATATATAAATAACTTAAATAAAAAAAAGAAATAAAACATTATTATTTTCATAAACTTAAAATAGAATACATATATTATATTTTCATAAACTTAAAATTACATAATAAACATTTTCTTTTTTAAATTCAGTCGCTTGTACAGGTAAAAGTAGTGTACATACATACACGAGAGGGAGCATATGTACACGTGAAAAGAAATATATGTAATTAAGAAAATCCGAAAGATATAAAATGATGTGAGTGTGTGGTTAAGATTAGTTTTGAGTTCCCTCAGCAAGAAGGGTCTGTGAGTCAGCGTTATGGCCCCGAGCTCTCTCCTTCCATATCAGTTCCACTTCATCAAAGGTCAATCCTTTGGTCTCTGGAACATATAACAGCACAAACAGAAAGGCAAAAACTGTAATGGCCGCAAGAATCAAGAAAGTGGAACCTGTTCCAATGGCGTCTGCAACTGAAAGAAAGCTCTGAGACACAATCAAATTTGAAACCCAACACACAGTGGCTGACATGCCCCCACAGATTCCTCTGTATTCCTCAGGATATATCTCTGAGTTCATAGTCCATGGCACAGGACCCATCCCTGGGGCGAAAAAAGCAATGTACAGAACTAAACCCAACACTGCAAGCCATCCATAGAGTTCTTTTGATGATTGGTTTAGGAATGACACAGACAAGATTATCAAAGAAGCAAATACCCCTCCTAAGCTAGAAAGAGCCAACTTCTTGCGCCCGGCGTGGTCTATTAGGTATATGCCAAGAATTGTTCCAGCGGCATTCATGGCAGCAACTATAAGGGACAGCAGAAGAGCCACCTCATTAGAGCGGAAGCCAGCCATTTGAACAATTGTTGGGCTGTAGTACATCACTGTGTTTATACCTATGAACTGCTGGAAAGCCTGCACAGATGATTGACAATAGAGAAAAAAGAATGTTAGATATCATACAAGAATGTCCTAATTCTGAAATCATGATAGATATATATAAATTATGAAAAACAACGATATGCAGAAGAAATGTTTGATGAAAAGCAATAGTTTTCATATTAATTTATTGAAAATTTGTCTAATATATAAAATATAATATGTCATATTATAAGGAATAAAATAAAACTTAATATATCATTATAATATATGAATATTTGATAATAATATAAAAAAATAAAATATATGTATCTTCATCGATAAAATTAAAATTAGGAGATATCTAACGAAGAAAACTCAATTCTAAGACTGAAAATGAGTTTAGTGATGATACTAGATGTAATGTAATGTGTTTTATGTTACCTGAAGTCCAGCTCCAACGAGGAATGCCAGTCTGACTTCTTCTGATCGAAAAACATCACCAAATTTTATGTTCTTCCTTCTTTGGCGATCTTGCTCTGACAAAGCCGTTAAGAAATCAACTTCATCCTCCAAGCGATCGATGTCATAGATCTTGGAAAGCACATCAACAGCTTCATTTTTCCTGTTCTGCACATGCAACACAACACAACACAAGATCACAAAACAAAACATGACAACTACTGATAAGAGCAGAGGAATGTTGCAGCTGTCTGAACCTTCATAAAGAGCCATCTTGGGGATTCGGGTAGAGAAAGCATGAGAAAAAACTGAACCACTGCTGGCACAGCTGAAACCCCAAGCATCCATCGCCATGTCCCACGAACCTGGTTCAATAATTGAGACATATTGAAAAAGAAAACTAAATTCTATGGTAAACAAAGTAATCGATTATTTACCCGTGTGAAAGCAAGATTTACGAGGTAGGAAAGAAACTGTCCACCAGTTATCATGAGAACATTTGTGCTTACTAATGAGCCTCTTATTTCAGATGGTGATGCTTCTGCAATGTACACAGGAGCAGTAACAGATGCAACACCAACACCCAAACCAACCAATAAACGTCCCAGAATGAGAACAGTAGGGTCTGTTGCAGCTGCCATGCCAATTGCTCCTAAAATAAATATTACATCAGCAATCAGAGTGGCCTTCTTTCGTCCATAAACATCATTTATCCATCCTCCTGTTGCTGCTCCAACTATTGCACCAGCAATTGCCATGCTCACTATTGTTTCCTGCCAAATCATACTATTACAATTCATTTACTTCCAATCATGTGCTGAAACTCCTAATGAGTTCATAATTGTTTCTTCTGATTCAGTTATGGATCTCTATAGCATCAAACCATAATTCCAATACTTACTTTAACTTGTAAACAGATAAATATCACATCATATTATATACATGAATGTCTGTTTGTAAACTCTGAACTCAATCACATGGGAAGATCACAAGGATTAATCGTACCTGAAGAAAATTACTTTGTTTAACTGTTTCAAAATCATCTTTAATATACAAAAGTGCTCCTGATATGACACCTGTGACAAAATGAATGTTACTCAGCTACAGAGAAAATAACTTGGACATTAGGAACAGGGACACGGGTGTTTTCAAAAACATGTTCAGCCATCACATGTAATTTTACACTTATTCATATATGGATGCTATATACTTTTTTAGTTATACGTGATTATACTGTTATTTAACACTCATTTATATTTTTCAAAATATTACATCATCAATTTTTTTAATTTTCATTACTATTTACATACATTACCATTCTAATTTTTGAAGTGTGCACACAAGTTTTTATCTAAATAATTTCAAAAGCTATGAAACCCTAGCAATACTTGTTCAAACTGCAAAATTTGAAAAGAAACACAGAATAGAAGGGATGGAACAAAGTTGAAAATGAGAAAATGAAAAGCACAATATTAAAATAAATGAGAAATTAGGTACCCGTGTCGTAGCCAAAAAGCATGCCACCAATACCAGCGACAGCAGTGAGTCCGAGAATAAAAGGACTCTTAAAAAACGAGATTTTTCGGTCGGGATACACATCCAAATACCCTGAGCTTCCTGGTGCCGATTGCATTCTCGTCGTCATTTTCCCCAATTTTTTAATATAATCCAAACCTAATTATAATGATAACAAATTATTAAATTCACGATGCAGTGGTCGAATTCAATGGGGGTACAGTAACCTTCACCAATTCTCAATGGATATTGCAAATTTTGGACATTCCCCAGAAAACTTGATCATCCATTCAGATTCTAGCGTTTTCCCTTTTGTTTCTTGGGTGTTTCAAAAGGGAAACGACACGATATGTTATGCGATGCCATGCATGCATTCTGGTTGGACCTAAGAGGATTCCCAACATCTATTGTTACCATTTTTAAGACTGCCAAAATCTTATAGGTAACGGCGTTTTCTGACAATCATGTCTCTTTTATAAATGGCCCGTTTCAACCTTTTTTTAATAAAAAAAAACATGCATTATAATATTGAGGATAAGGTCACAAGCCACTAAAATAAATGTGTTTATCAAATCCAGTTCGAAAATTTGAATAAGTAAACTTTTAAGATGGCCTTAGTTTACTTTAAGACGTGTATATTTTAATTTTAAGATCTTAAAATGAGGATTATGAAGAAAAATAGTTGATCCATTCCAAAGAAACAGGGACCGCGAAATCACATATTTGCCTGTATTTTAATTTAAGGTTGTGTTCTGAAAATATTTAGTACAGTATTTGTTTTTGTTGGGTTTCCCTTCTTATGTCGAAATCGTCATTTTATTACATGTGACAAATGTGGACTATCGTATGCTTAAAGAATTAAAAAAATATATATATTGAAAATGAGATGCAAATGCAAACATGTTAAAAAGCTTCAAGAAAACATTTATTTACCTTACAATAATAATAAAAAAAAAGTCATTTTTGATATTATGCATTTTGGCTTCCCAAGAGGGTATTCTAGATCAATTATGGAAAGGACACATTCCAACTATTTTGTATAAAATAATGTAATAATCTCTTAAACTGCGTTACAGTGGAGAGAAAGAGAATATTGTTACATTAGTAATAAACAAAATACATACCCTGGTCACCAATTCAGTTTCTAGATTATAACTTAACGAAAAACTAACATCAGTAATATGAAAACTACAACACAGTAAAATCGTAAGCAGTGTCAGAGCCATGAAAATTAATGACACGCTATTTACCATGCATCAGTCTCTTGGGCGAGCAAGCCAAAGAGAGCTAAGAGCACGCAGCCTAGAAAAGTAGTCATGTATTGCCAGCAGTGCTCGTGCAGATTGCCGAGTTGTCAGTATCCGATGAATCTGTTGCAGTGTTTGCTGCCGCAGATTGTCAGCCTTCAAATCATCACCACACAAATCAAGAACTCGGTTAATTTACTTTCAAATAAGGTCATGTTAGACATCACTCGATTAATTTACTTTAACTTTGATGTTTCTTATATATGCATGCTGGTGCATAGTGTGAGAAAATTTTATCAACTATGAAAATGATTAGAAAAGTTTTTACCTGCTTAATGAAGCCCTCAAGTGTCCCTAATTTGCCCATGGCCATAGCCATTTGACCCATGTAATTGGCCACATTCCCTGATGAACCAGAGGAGCCAAGTGATCCAGTGGATAATGTCTCAGAAAGGGATTGCTGCAATGCTTCCATGCCCTGAGACAATGCATCTTCTGCCTGTTGGGAAGATTGCTGCAAGTTTGTGATACCCACTAACTGCTGCTCTGTTAGAGGTTCTAACTGATTTACCAGCAGCTGCAACCAAATTCATGTCACTCTAGTCAAGCCTCAAATTCATGCACGTCACAAACAAAACTTCACTTTATCAAACAATAACTTCAGGTAAATGTACTAGAGGTACACAATAGCTGAGAAAGACACGGTTTCAACTCAATATCTCTCTCTTCCGGTGGTTTAACAATTACAATGAAAAACCAGTGCTTAAAAAAGCCATAACAAAGAAAAGGGTCAGAATCAGCTCACCTTGAGGAGTTCAGAAGACCGAAAACCTCCAAGCCATAGGAAACACCTCTCGGCTGGTGTTTTCCACATGCCAGACAACAAATGGAAGACATCAGCCTTAGCTGCATTGGCCTTCAGCCTAAATATCTCATCATAATGTGCCATTACACCATCGATAATCATGCAGAGTTCTGTATCACCTGCGTGAGAATTTACAGCTGCTCTTAGCTCATTAACTTGTCGATTCTGCTCTTCCAGCCACCTTGCATACTCTGCATCAAATGCCATGGCCCCTGTACAAAAACATAGTTATGGATTATCCCATGCACAAGATGAGAAATTTGTACATTCCCGAAATTGTTTGGTACAATAAGGCACAAGTTATAAACATATTTTGATGTTAAAACTTGTGGAATGAATAACATATTTTAAGAAAAAAGGATACCATTTCCACTCATTGAATGCGCTTGATCACCTGAACTTGATATAAAGACTCCCTGTAGGAAAAGAAATCAGAGATTTGAGTTTAAATTGAATATGAGCATAGGTTGGCAAAGTTTTCACTAAAAAGGAGAGCATAATCTACTTCCAAGGAATAATTGCACCCTACCTGCTGCCTAGCTCGCTGAAGCTCTTGCTCCAGTTGGGTCAGCTTTAAACGACTACTTTCCAGCTGTTGAACATAAGCCTGAAGAAGAGTAACAACATTTTGGTATCAAGTCTTGCATTTTATGGCCAAATGGGGTGATGCAAACACAATTATTCCTAAAATCTATCAAAGAGATCAAACAAATAAAAACAGTACGAGTATCATAGTATTCCAATACAATCCATACTCATTACAAATAACTAATTACTATTCCAAAGTGCTCTATTCTATAAAGGCTGAATATCCATATTTATCATTTTACAACTTCCCTTCCAAGTGCAGTTAAGAAAAAACATACGGAAAATTGCCATAGATATAACATCACAGAGGTACTAACTAGTTACCAAAATAAATGTTTAGATTAGTCAGAGCTCAAAGAAAGTTGGACTCAAAGAAAGTTACCAAAATATATGTTTAGTTACCATAAAAGGAAGTATACTTCAGCCGCATTGTTGAGAAGCCAGTGGGAAAATTAAGCACAGACAACCAGGAGCAGTCTCGCTGGATTATTGATTATTTCATATTCCTTGTTTTACCTACAACTTTCCATTTTGGAGGATATCCTATTCTACCTCTAAATGTTCTATCCACCTTTCCCTTTGACAAATTGATTTTTCTATTAAAAAATCTATTATATTATCACTTTAACATAATCAATGTCCGTGGCCCTCTCAGTTCACAAGTAGGCTCACGTAATCTGTGGACTAAACTGATCATTCAAATACATACAATCACACAGATGAGAAATATATAGCCTGTATTTGAGTTATAATGAAGCCATGCCAATATTTATATGAAGAAAGAAGAAAATAGATAATCATTTGTAACAACAAATATTATAAAAAAAAAGTACATATTCCTACTTTCTTTCTCAGTCGGCTTTTTCTTGCAGCCTCACGATTCTGAGCAAGCCTGCGGAGAGTCTGTGATAAATTAAAAGCCAATGATCATGTAACAAATATTTATCAAAAATCTTAGATAGCAAAATAAATTTAAACAGAGTAAATATTTCTGTTGGTCCTTAAATGGTATACAAAATATTAGTTTGGTCCTCCATCTATAAATTGACATCAATATTGGTACATCAATGTTTATTGATGGCATCACTTAGTTCTTTAAGGATCAACCAGATGTTGCATCTTTTGAGAGCCAATTTGATGTTATATATAATTGGAGGGACCAAAATGGCAATTACTCTTCAAAATATTACCTTCTGATCTGTTTTATCCTTTGATCTGTCACTGGAGTCAGAAGCCACAGCAGCAAGGGCCTGACTTCTATCAAACTGTACACGTGGAATTGCAAATGTCAGATTGTAAGGAATGTTGACTAAATAACCTCTGCTTTAAGGAACTGAATGGAAAAGTTGATTCCTTGATGATGGGTTCAATAGGTTAAAAACCAAGAAGAAAATTGCATGGAAGGTAAAAAGAAACTGCACCTGTGGATTCTTATCGTCAGTGTCAGCATCTGTAGAAATATCAGTTCTAGGACTGGCATCAGCCATGGCAAACTCTTCCTGGTGTTCTGTATCACCAGTAACTAAATTTGATGTGTGAACCTTTTGGAATTGCAAGCTTTGCCGCTCTGTTTGGTTTGTTAATATGCTTTTGTCAAGTGAAGTTGGCAACTAAATTTAAAAAAAAAAAACAAAAAGATGTAAAATAAGAGGATTATGTTTTATCCAGCAATCACCTAATTTATCAAGCTGAATGTTTCATGGATAACGAGAACTAGAAAAACTCACCTTATCAAAGGAACCAAGTTGAATAGGACCTCGAGAAATTGTCTGGCTACTTACTTTAAGTGAGTCTAAAATTGAGTCTGAATCACATATCAGATAACATTATTAGAGAATGAAAAAGTGGAGAAAAGATTACATTTTATCAAGAATAGAAATAATAGTAGTCAGAGTATAAACTTAGACATCTAGTTCTTTACCCAAAGAGTAAAAGGCCGGTATATATTTTAGCTGTGAATGTATTACTGCTCCATTTTGTTATCTTTCACAGCACTTAGTTATATGTTTTATCAATGCTATTGTCATGCAATTGGTGAGATTATGAGAACTTACACATTGACTGATATCAACAACTCAATAATCCAATAAAATTTTGCTAACAAAAAGATTATTATAAAATGGGGAGAGTTAAAATAAAGATCGCCAAAACAAAATGCTTTTACCCTCTTAGAACAATATATTTATGGGTAGTCCGAGAGAACGAGTAGCACAATAGGTGCAATAAGAATTATTAGAATAAACTCTAAAACCATCTTAGAATGTGGACTTAAAGTCAAACTTAACACTACAAAACCAACTTAAAAGGTAATGTGTGTTACTGCTTATATGCTCTATTTTAGTCATATTTTAGACAATGTGAGATCTCCAACAAAACTAATAATAATTACACGTTCCTTTCTCTTATTGTGCCACACAACACTTAGAAATACTTTAAACTCCCCTATTCCTCCCTCTTATCAAACATAAACAATTGACAATCTGTTAGAGATAATTGATAAGTTTTTAAATGTGTTCTTTTCTTTAGGGTTTAGATCCTCTCCTTTTATTTTTAACTGGAGATATGTTGTTCAACAAATCTCAATCATCAATTATATTTGTTAGAAGTCTCACATTATATGGGTGCAAACCTTACCTTACAAGCCGAGTTTTGTGAAACTGAGTTAGGTTTAAAGTCTATTTCTTAACAATATTTTAAACTCAACCTATGGTTAAAATTATAACTCAATCAAACTCTCATCTCTCTCCTTCCTTTTACATACAGTAACTAAATCCACTAACTCCAGTATGACTCTCCCACCTTTTTTTTAATATCCGTATCACAACCATGAGATTGCAGACTTGCTGCAATCTTTCACAACTGATTTTGCTTTGCAAAGTTGTTACCACTTGATTTCTTTTTTAATTTTCACCGAAATAAGATAATCTAATAATAGTGATTTCATATTCAATCATTGCAACAACATGCTGTGATGTTGGTTTTATAGTAATAAGAAAACCACAAATATAGGAACAATACTCACTAATGAACCACTACTCCTATCTTCATAACTTACACAAGCCAAAATTTCTTTTCTACAGACTAACTGATTGCAGCAAAGAAACTGCCTCTATTCTACTGCACACCTGTCATAACAAAAACATATCCAGCAGTATAATAATAGTACACTAATTATATACTCTATCGTGTACTAAGGTGGTGCTAGCTTTCTCTTGAAAGGGAAAGACAATACGATACCCCCATTTCTGACAAGTTTTTGTTATTTTCACGTACATAGCCATATTAGTTGGAGGTAGAACAACAAGTGAATTTACCGAGGAAAGGTTTGTATGTTTTTACTTGGTGCACAATATTGCTTTGAATCTAAGGGAAGGCTCAAAGCAAATGTTTAATGCACAAAGTCAAGTTTGACCACTCACAGTGAAAATATTAGTAAATGAATTTTAGTAATAATACATGAGATTAAGAAGATATTTTAAAATGAATATTGCTTCTTATTGAGTCATTATGTGTTACCACTACGTGGCTAACAGATGTAAATAAAGCTCTGTAAAATTAGATGAAATTGAGAAGAAATCATGTGAGTGGCCATTGGTTTTTATTCTGTGGTCATACTAATTTGTTACTACCGAATGACTTACTGTGAAACATGAAATTCAGCATTAGATGCAGAGTTACAAAGAAATGCATGAATTGCTATGTGTTGCTTTCTATTAAGTGGATATTTGTTAACATTAAGTGGCTAAAAATTTTATATGAATTTCCATCTCTAAAGTAACAGGAAATTGGGAAATAAAATTTGAGTGGCTATTCCGTTTTATCGATTTTAGGTTAAATGGTTAATTATGGTAAATGAAGCCCTATACATAAACTTACACACAATTAAATCAAGCTACATGTGTAAAGTTACATTAAATTATGAAGAAATTTGGAAGTGATTATTTTTCATTGAATGGCCATCTTTTACCCACGTGCGGCGAGTAGCAAAGAAACATTAATGGTATTAATGTTCATTAAGTAAAATTAAATGGCTATTCTCTCTAAATAAGCCATCTACAGTTCTTCTTAATAATATTAGCAATTTCTGTCCCGCAAAAGTGGATATTACTGGTTATTAGTCCATCCCATAACTTTTACCAACAATACTTATCATTTTAGACAAACAATAAGCAACATTTACACACATAGTTCTTCAAGTTTAATAATAAGTCTTTAGAATTTGCATTTAGGCTTAACTCATTGGTAAAGATTATCCCTACCATGTATAAATTATTTTGATAATATCACTACTTAATGTGAGATCATCAACATACACTCCCCATATCAAGGAGCAAACATCTCAAATTATATGACTGGATATCTAAAGGCAATCTTATAACAAGTGAAACAATAAGCCCAACAACAACTAAAATAGACTTTGATATCATCCTATGAATCGAGTTTGAACCCAAACCCATAAATTGTCTCATGGAATAAGGATTTCCAGCCCCCATGCTTATATATATTATATCACTAGTCAATGTAAAATCTCCAACACATTCTCTTCGTGTCGAGTGTGAAATCTGCAAAACTGGACAATTTTGAGTGGCCAGTAATTGGTGTCCCAATAAGCCCAACAATAACCAGTAGGATAAACTCTAATATTATATTATAATTTAGGTTTAGCCCTGCTTTAATCGCAAAAGCCAATTCATGAAATGAGGATTGCTAGTCAATAAAGGATCTCTAAAACACCCTTCTCAGGCCAAAAATTAAGCACCTCAAGCGTGAAGTTTAAAAACACATGTGTGTGATCTAATAATAGATGTCCTAGTAGGCTCAACAATAACCAATAGAATATACACTAGTACAACCACATTAGAATTTAATTCTGGTTCAAACTCAACCCCAAAAGCTAAATCATGTGAAGGTTTCCCTCACTTATACACAGTATTTTGGTTATATCAATAGTCAGTGTTAGATCTCTAACACACTCCAGTCATGTTGCTCATGGAGTTAAGAGTAGTTGCCCTCGCTTGTATTATATACACTATACCAGTAAGCAATGCAGAATCTTCAACAAAAGAATACTTACTTCCACTTAAGGCAACAGCATCCTCTATGCGATATCCAACTGATTGATCAAAGTCAGACAGACGAAAAGAATCAACCGTGCTTCCCTCTGTATAGCTGAAAAAAAACAAACATATATCTTTTCAGACAAACAGCACATAAAACCTAAGTCTTCTGAACTTGATGGATTCAAAAAACAAAAACTGGAACATTCTAATAGACTAGTAACCAAGATGTTTTTCCCCTTTCCGTGAATGTTCTATTGTTGCTACGACAATGAATCTAAATACCCAATAAAGAAGCAACGACATGGGAACAAAAGAAATCTAGGTTGGGGAAACTATGCACCAGCATTTCATAAAACGGACAGATTTAGCATTATTAAATCTAACACTAAGAGTAACTGCTAAGAGGAAATATACCATGCATTGGAATTGGGCTGTTGTGAATTGAAGCTCGGCATCCCTCTTGCTGTTCCCTTCTCATCTTCTACACAAACACAGCTCTACTCCACACACACCATCATATTTCAATAATAACCTTGCAACCCAACAAAACTCAAGACCTGAAATTTATGACCAAAACAATTCACAGAATAAAAAACACAGTCTTTGCTTCAGTGGAAGCACACTAGCAAAACGACTCTGAATCAAAAACATTGATAGCAAAAGAAACTCTTCACATGCTTCTTCTGCCCATGAGGGATGGTCAGCAGACTCAACTTCGACGGAGACAAAATTAAAACAACTCAAATCTAGAGAATTTCTGGACTTCCTCAGATAGTAACAGAAAACAAATCTGAAACCGTTGAAGAAAAAAACACTCAACTGTAGTAGCTCAAGCGATTAAAAAATGGGAACAATCCAGTGTGCTCACAAGCTAAACTCACGGAAAACGATAATTTGCAACTGCAAAAAAGTCAAAGCAGGACACTTTGACAAGCAAAAGACTAATTTGACACCAACCTAGCAACCCCTGATGGATGCCCAAACCAATAAAAAAAGAAAATACCAAATCTAATCTGAAGAAGATTAATTGCAAAAAAATAAAAAATAAAGTTTTTTGCTTTCACTGATGCTACCAAATACTGGCAGAGAATGAAGGGAACCCACCTTGAAATTCTGATGATGTGGGTGATGATGATGAATGATGATGGTATCTGTTCAAAGTTTTTTTTGGTGAATAATTATTATTGTTGGATTAAAGTGAAAGGAAGAGGGCTATATGAGAGAGAGAAGAAGGATCGGTCCAATTTTAAGACGTATTGTTGTGTTTCCAATAACTAATATTTTTCATTTTTCCATTTTTATAATGTTTCGGTGCTTTGACATGATTCATCGTTAATTGTATTTTACTGTTCCTGTGTTGGCATCTTCTTGTATTTTCATTAATTTTTGTTTGTTTTGCTAATTGTTTATGTTTATGGTTTTGTCACTGTATCAGAGATACACACTGACACGGTAATTACACAGTGTCTTACGTTATAGGTTCACAGCTATCTTTCACTTTTCATTGTTGCGGCCATGATCCTCTGCTACAAGACACACCTGTTATTGGTGCAGCCTTTTTCATTTACACTTTTAGCTTCTTAAATTTTACTTTTTTATTTGTATCTTCTTCCAAAACTATCTATTTTTAATTTCTGAATTTCAGAAATCTACTTATTCTAAACCCCTTTTTTCATTGGTGTTACTAGCTACATCAAATGAAAAATTGAAAATTTGTACTTTATGAGAACTTTTAACCGTCAAAATTTATTCTTTATACAATTTTTTCTCTCAGATGTTTGTCTAAATTTGTTAAGTCAAGCTTTTTCGTTGGTCATTGGTTAGGTTTACAGAATGTTTCTGAATTAAATTCTCAAAAAGAAAATCATCATTTTATTTGATTAAGAAAATACGTTTTATTTTAATATGTCTTCGTATACCTACCATTTAAGACATGTACGTGTTCAAGAAAATTAAATTTTGTATAACATTTAATTTAATTATATTTGATCTGATTATATTTGATTGAAATAGTCGAGATATTTAGGTGATCAAAGTGACTCATGTGTTTAACTTTTTTTTTTCTAAATTAGGTTAAACCAACCATTTGATCTTTATATTCAATATTTAATGCTTATTTATGAATTAATATGTGAATGACACAATGTAACTTGTTTCTTATACAAAATAGCATTACATTTTTATTGTCAACTTTTGTAACTTTAACGTGACATTAAGTTTGTATTTTTGTAACACTATTGGAAAAGTAAACTTAAAAAAGGAAAAATAAAACAGAAAAAGTAAAAAAAAAATGTCGATAAGTGAAACTTGCTATAATTGTTTAATGAAATATTTACTAAAGTTGTAGTTGAAGTAACTTATGAATAATTTAATTTAGTTGAAAGATACATATTTTATAGTAATTACTATTTTAGTTTTTAATTAATTTCAAACCTTGAGCAATCAATTATTTTAAGGGTTAATTATGTTTTTGGTTCCTGAAAGCAATTTTAGTTTTAGTTTCTCTTCTAAAATTTGTTCTAAATAATCTCCGTCCTTTCAAAATTCATGGAATTATAATTATATAAATATAAAATAACAATTGGATAAATATTAAACAATTACAATAAAAATAATAAAATGTATGGCTTAAAAATAAATTATGAAATTAAAGATCAAATAAAATTTAATAACAACTTATTAAAGTACATAATAAATTATAGACATTCTAATTAATTAATTAATATATATATATATATATATATCCTTATTCCCTTATTCGAATTAAAAAAAATATTAAGTGAATATTATTACTTATCTAATTAAAAAAAAAATACTCTTATCATTTATCATTCTTATTTATCTTTGTTTTAAAATATGGTTAATCTAATCAGTGTCCTAAAAGTATTGTTTAGAATATAATTAACGAGTATTAAATTTTGTATTAAATTTTGTAAAAATATAGATAACTGAAATACTAAATGAATTTTGACTTTAACGATTATTCATGCATGTTTACTTTATGTAGAAAAAAAAATACCAACAAGTGTTATCTATCTATACCTGATAATTCATTTACTACACACAACAATATTTTTTTCGTTAAATAAAATGCATGCCATTGTTTATGTCTAGTTATAATTGATTGTATTTTCTTTTTAATATTTAATTTCGCAAAAAATTTCATGTCATTCTTAATCATAATCACAAATAACAAATTTATTTATTTTCTAACTCTATATTTTTACGGGGCATTTAAATTATAAAAGTTTAAATTTATTCTCATAAAATGTAATTTATATAATTTGTAATATAAGAACAAAAAATGTCATTACAAGAGTTTAATAGTTTCTTTTATCAAATATTTTTCACATCACATATTTATTTTAGTTTAACTTATAACAAATAACTAATTAATTAGTCATAACAACCGTTATTATGATGTGGAAACTAATTAATTAGTCATAACAACCGTTATTATGATGTGGAATAAGATGAAAGACAGTGAGGATAGTTAAAAGATGTAGTTTAGTATTCGTAATGAAAGCTGCGTTGACACATTGAATGTTTGAGGTGGAAATGATTGAAGTGAGGTGTGAGGGAATCGTTTAAACATAATTAACCCAAAGACAGACAAAACAATGGTTGTTTTTCGTTTCAAAGCCGTTTTGTTTTTCAAAACTTAATGCATCTCTCCAAATTTGGTGGCTCTAAGGTGTATAAAAATGTTCATGCAATCATCATCTCTTCACCATTCAATTCCTTAATCACTTCTTCATTAATTAAAACTGACAAAGTTATTTATTATTCCTCCAACAAGAACACAAAAATGGTGGCTGAAATGGGCATGTCCATGAGAGCAGGAAGCTCCAGTTACCTGGAGATGCATCCAGAACGCAAAATCGCTCTTTTCCAAAACCCCTACATCATAGGAATAACTTTCGCCGCAGGCCTAGGTGGTCTTCTATTCGGCTACGATACTGGTGAGTATCATTGTTATACATAAACACTAACGTTACATGTATGAACAAAGAACACTTTCTTACGTTATATGTTGGTGCATGGTTGCATGCATGCATGCATGCAATAAGCAGGTGTGGTGTCAGGTGCTCTTCTGTACATAAAAGAGGATTTTGAGGTGGTGAAGAATAGTAGCTTTCTTCAGGTATCATGTTAAGTACTATTAAATGTTAATGAATATTACATATTTAATTAAGTTTGGGAGATGAAGCATATAAAAATAATGATTTTGTGATGCAGGAAGTGATTGTTGGAATGGCGTTGATTGGTGCAATATTCGGTGCTGCAATTGGTGGTGTGATTAACGATCATCTGGGACGTAAGAGTGCTACTATCATTGCAGACATATGTTTTGGCGCAGGGTCAGTAGTAATGGCTACTGCACCAAATCCTTACGTGATCATAGCGGGTCGTTTTCTGGTGGGGCTGGGTGTTGGTGCTGCCTCTGTCACTGCTCCTGTGTACATTGCAGAAGTATCACCGTCTGAAATAAGAGGAGGATTAGTCAGTGCAAACACTCTTATGATTACTGCTGGACAATTTGTCTCCTATGTCGTTAATTTTGGACTCACCAGGGTACTTCATTGTTTCTTATTATTACTTGGCTTATTACAAATGTTTATGATTAAACTGTTTGTGAAAAATCTAATCCAGGTTCCTGGGACATGGCGTTGGATGCTTGGAGTTGCAAGTTTGCCAGCTGTTCTTCAGTTTGTCCTCATGGCCTTTCTCCCAGAATCCCCTAGATGGCTTTACATGAAGGTAAAAATCCCAGAAATAAAAGAGTTAGAAATCACAAACTTTTTGGTTTTCTTTTCTTACTTACCTGTTCTAACTCTTCAATCCATTTCATGTCTAAACCCTTGCTTTGATTGATGAAATAATTTGAGTTTGATTGTTACAGAACAGGAAAGAGGAAGCAGTTGGTGTGCTCTCTAAGATTTACTCCTCACCCCGGTTGGAGGACGAGATTGCAATTCTGGAAGAACTCCTGGAGCAGGAACGCAAGAGTGAGGTGAAAGTGAAGTACAGTGATATTTTCAAAAAGAAAGAGATTAGATGTGCATTCATTTGTGGGGGTGGACTTCAGGCTTTTCAACAGTTTTCTGCTATCAGCATCATAATGTACTACAGCCCCATAATCATTCAGATGGCTGGCTTCAGATCAAACCAATCAGCTTTGTTCCTCTCCCTCATTGTTTCTGGCATGAATGCAGCAGCCACGATTCTAGGCATCTACCTCATTGACATTGCTGGTCGTAAGGTGCTCGCTCTTGCTAGTTTGTCTGGTATGACTATCTCCTTGGTCGTCCTCTCCACATCTTGCTACCTCATGGGACATGGCAACGCAACTCAAACACTTGGATGGATTGCTATCTTGGGTTTGGTTTTGTATATTCTTTTTTATGCCCCAGGAATGGGTCCAGTGCCATGGACTGTGAATTCAGAGATTTATCCTCAGGAATACAGGGGGTTGTGTGGTGGCATGTCAGCAACTGTCAACTGGATTTGTAGTGTGATAATGTCCACCAGCTTCTTATCTGTGGTTGATGCCATAGGTCTTGGTGAGAGTTTCATGATTCTTTTGGGAGTATCTGTCATTGCAGTTGTTTTTGTGATATTTTGTATGCCTGAGACCAAAGGGTTGACGTTTGAAGAAGTGGCAAACATTTGGAACGAGAGAGTCCATGGGAAGGACAAAAATGTGCAGAAAACGCAACTTTGAGTTCCTAGTTAGTGTACCAATCTATGACAATCAAGCTCATCCTCTCTCTACTTTTAGATGGATCAGTGAAGTTTTTTCTCTATTGAGTGAGTAAGTAAGACGAGGAGAGTGATCCATGTTTTGTGTCCATGAAATTTTAATTCAAAGTCTTGGAAAGATATTTTCATTTGGGTTATTGATGTTGAATATCGTTTTGCTCATTAATTATGAGATCTCTCTGTTATACAATCTCTTTCTGACATTACTCTCAATGGTCATACTTCGCAAATGATCATTTTCGTTTCAGTTCCAGAGGTTTAAACGTTAATCAATGGTAACCTTACAAGAATAGTTACCTTTCAATTAACATTTCTAGCAAAGAAAACATAAAAACGTTAATGCCTTTAAAAAGCATGCTTCTACAACATAAGGGCACTTTTTCTTTTATTTTTATGAGTTGGATTGAAACGTATATTATACAGATACAACACTTATTTTTGTGACTTCTACCCAACAATCTCTGAAGTTTTTTCAGAAGTTCTACAAACATGTACTACGGTATGGCAAAGCCGAGCCAATGTGTTATATTACTACTATTTGATTACTTTTGTAACTTTTTATCCTTGAGAAGCTACTCAGCTACATATACAAGGAGAAGTAAAATGAATAGCAAACATCTAATCACAAAACCACGAAAAAGCAAGAGATAAAATGAAACTGTTTTTCAACCACAACTAACAGTAACAGAGGCATAAGGGCAGGGACTTGGTGGAATTGTGACAGGAGCTATTCCTTCCAGCATAAGCATCACCTTCTTCATTGTTGGCCTGAGAGAGGGATCCTCTTGAAGGCACCAAATAGCTACCATCACAAACCTTTCCAACTTATTTATGTCATTGATAGCCTCATCGTCATTTTCAACCAGAATGTCTATTCTTCCATTCCTATAGCAGTCATAAGCCCAGTCAGTTAAAATGCTTTTCTCATCGATCTCAAACTTATCATCTACATTTCTCCTGCAGCAAATGATCTCCAGAAGCAGCACACCAAAACTGTAGACATCAACCTTGGTTGTGATTGGCGCACTCCTGAACCAGTCTGGTGCAACATACCCTTTTGTTCCTCGAACGTCAGTTTCTGTGCGGCTTTGATTAATCATTAGTAGCTTTGACAACCCAAAATCTGATATTCTTGCATTGTAATGCTCATCAAGAAGTATATTTTGAGGCTTTATGTCACAGTGGATGATCTGGGTGAAGCATTCCTCGTGCAAGTAAACCAGCCCTCTTGATATCCCAAAGGCAATCTGGACTCTTTGGTTCCAGTTAGGCTTGAAATCTCTGAATAGGAAATTTGCCAAACTGCCATTGCTCATGAACTCATACACCAGAATCCGGTTTTCTAGCTCATCACAATATCCAATCAGGCGAACCAAGTTTTTGTGATGAGTTTGGCCAATTACATTCACTTCTGTTTTGAATTCCTTATCGCTGTCTTTGAGCAACTTGTCCAGTTTTTTGACAGCAATAGTAGCCAAATCCGTTTTTCCTTTAAAGACAATTCCACACGACCCCCTTCCCAATTCTTCTCTGAAGTTATCTGTTGCCTGCACAAGCTCTCTAAAGCTGAAACTGCGCAAATTGGTTTCTGCAACAGTATTATTTGTAGAACTTCTCTTGTAGTAGAAGTGGAAGCCAATACATACTGCACTGATCACCATGAGATTCAAAAAGACAGAACCTCCTAGAAGGACTGCTATCACAGTTACCAAAGTGTCTTGATCTTTTTCATTTTCCTTCTCTTCTATGAATGAATTTGAAGGAGTATCTGACACGGCATCATTTTCCCTCAACTTAATGAAAGCAGATGCCTGAACTCGTCCACCCCGTCTTCCATTTGAGAGAGGCAGTTTCTTCTTCCAGCAGCTATCATCTCTAAAAATAGAAACAGCACATAAGCAATCTTGCAAGCAAGAATTCTTGCAGTCTTCTGAGTTGTAATGTAGATACAACTCAAAATCTGATTCAGGCCAATCTGTATTCACCATTTCCTTCATGAAGTACATATCTTCTTGCAAGCTTTGTCCACTTCCTCCACAACCTAGTTCCAAATTCGGTCTACAGCTGCCGTACTCATCAGTTGAATCAAGAAGAGAATAACCTTCGGGGCAAGTGCACTTAGGTCTTTGATCAGCTTCCAGAGTGCAGATACTATTGAATCCACAGACCCCACTACCAGCCGTGATTGCTTTCAAATCCATGCAAATGTCATCTGGCAATGTCTTTATAACTGACCAGCTTGGATTTGAAGCTCCACTTTTGGGGTAACGGGATATGGTGAAAGTTCCATCAAAATTCATGGTTGCTCTATAGTAATAGGAATCAATTGAGAGCATATCATTTTGATTGGTAATATAAACCTTCTCATAGCTCCTCTTCAATACATAAAATCCTGAATTATCAAACATCACTCGGAAACCGCAGTTTGTTGTATTGTTGGGATCATAAGTGTTACTGATATAGTGAGCCTCATAAGTACGGTTTGTAGGCAAATTTATGGGATTAAGTACAGCATTACCATCCGGAAGCAAGCGAAATTGGAACCTTCCTCGTGTGTAGTTGGTCTCTCTCTGGCGTGACGAAAGTGTGCCTTTAACCTCCATGATTTGAGTTGGCACCAAGGTATCAGTTGGATTGCTGAAACTGTCCCACAACATCTGTGAATTCTCATCTACAAGTTGGAAATTGCCTGTGTCATTCATTAGTCCATGGGAAATTGTACCTGATATGAGCTGTGATGTCCATAGCTCACACCCTGTGGGGTTTTCAGCACAAGCCCTCTGCTTTTACTGAGTTCCAGTGTTGAGCCTTTAGGAGCAGGGTTGTCTCCATTTGCATACCAAATGAAAGAGGGATGAGGTATGTTTTGGTATCTTATGGCAACCAGGAAAAGGGAATAACCCTCTGGCTGATGAAATCCGAATGCAAACTCTCCTGATGGAGAAAGCCATTGCGCACCCTCATTACCTGCGATAAGGGTATCACCAATGCTAACATTAGTCTTAGCAGAGGCAAAGGAGTGTGGTAGTTGCAACAAAGGAAGAAGTATAACAGTGGTGAGACAAACAAGAACAATTTTTGCACTCATCTTTGCTTGTGGGTGGAAGCAAAGATGTATTGGAACTGGAATTTCAAGAAATCATGCTATGTTTTTGAAACGCACTTTCAATGAAACGCACTTCTGACTTGTCAGCAGAACAGTGGCATTTGATCAAGTGAGAGAAGACGCGTTATACCGAGTCTCGCTTCGATTTGCACGACACGTTAAAATGACTTTTGAATTTGAAATCATATATTTCGATCATATTAAAAGGCACTTGATTGCTATCTTAGATGTAAATTTACTTTAGATGGTTACATTAGATGGTGATGGCCGTGACATAGACACCAAATTTACTATCAACACGAAAATAAAAGGTTCAATTTACATATATTAAATGCATTTTTCTAATATATCATTTATTATGGACTTAAAAAGTCATGGGAGTTTAACTTATAACACTAATCAACACTATTCATGATTAATAATTGTTACAAAGTAAAAAATATACATTTTCTCATATAAATTGTAAAACTTTTGTAAGATTAACTGGTTCAAGTAAATATATTGTAGAATTTTTATGCAGCATAAACAAAATTATTGTTCATATAACTTCTGAAATAGTCATTGGACGAGTTAGTAAAACACTATGGTAGTTTTGTACAAAATTAAATAAAAAAAAATCAACAGATAATGTCTGTAAAAAGATTAACAATTTTTCGATTATACAATTAACCAATTAGACACCTATGCCATCCCCACTCTAAAATTCACAATCTAGCTTCATAATTAATTATACGGAGATGGTAAAAGTTAGAAAACTATCAAGTAAAATGAATTTTGTAAAAGATAAGAAAACAAAAAAACCAAGTTAATGTAGAAAAGTTATACCAAAAGCCTAACAAAATTCGTCTGACAACTTTGTTAAGTAATTTAACACATCCACACGTATTATATACACTCCAACTCTCGAAAATACGCATTGGAACTCCCAGTAAAACACTAGAACAATATTTCAGCCGCACTCAAGGACAATTTTTTTTCAAAACATAACTTATAAGCAATTTTGTTCAAAAAAAATACATAAAATAATAGTACACAAATTCTCAAATTAGTGCCACAAAAGAGGACATTTTTTTTATATGAGCAAAACTATGCATAGACAGAACTTCACATGCCATACAATATCATAATAAAATTATATCACACTCCTATTTTGCACATTGTTAACTGGAAATTAATGATCACCAATCTTTTATCTGACAACTAAAACATTGATAAACAATAATATCGTTTTAAACGCTCAACGTGCTGTCCGGTTTTGAGCCAAGAACCTTAATGAATAGATAAAACTTAATGATATTTTTTGCATGGACCTTGTGTTGTGCTCGATACGAAACAAAGATTAAGGAAAAACAGCCTCGTTTGTCTCTGCCGGAATGCAAAATGACCCTAAAAGAAAACATAACAATAGGGGATACGTTTCGTCCATATAAGGAAATAAGGGGCCCAAATAAACAATCTAAATTTACATTTTAAGACGTTAAATTAAATTAAAAACCTGCCCATACAGGAAATCCAATTACCATAGTCCTTTTTCCTGCTTCAAAGCAGAGAACCAAAATTGAGACAAGGTACATAAAAATGTCAGCATAGTACTGAAATGCTCACTTGACACCCAAAGTAGGGAATTGCCCAGGATCTTCAATTGATGGAGCTGGAACGTTAGCAGTTGGATAGCCACCATAACCACCTCTTGCACCACGTCCTCGACCACGCCCGCGTCCACGCCCACCTGCGGTATAGAAGCTTTCACCCTCTGGTGGCTTCAGAAACTCGTTGATGCTGACAGACTAGTAGCATGAAATCCAATAAACAAAAATGGAAAAAAAGTCAACAAAATATGTCATATGTGAAAGACAAATATTCTGGGTCATGTACACAAGACTCAAAAGTAATGAAAAAATATATCGCATGTAAACCTGCCAATCTTACAGATAATTACAATGATGAAATGGAAGCGACAACAACCAAACTAGAAGAGTAAAAGGGTGAAAAGATAACTTCTGTTTCCACCCTTAATCCATACAATCAATTGAACAAATATCACAAGCAATAAAATAAAATAAATAAGAACACAAGTACAAGACTTGACCATAAATAACAATTTAAGCCAAATATGAAAAACGTAATTCACCAGTAAAGATAAGGTAAGAGCAACTAAATCGCACCTTCTTGGCTTTCTCTTCCTTCTCAAGAGTGTCTTTGCGCTTATCCTTATCAGATCCCTTCGAAGAAGAAAAATTCCAAGGGTCAAGGATATCGTCAGCTATACAACAAATTAAATATGAATATTACAAACAAAAATAATGGAAACATAAAGTCATAAACCTCACCAGCTTAATAAAGATGTCATCGTTGTCTTTCTTGTTTGACAGCTGCTGCATGGATTCAAAAACTTTGGTATCTACCTTTCTCTCCTCAGTTTTAAGTGCTTGCAAAGCCTTCCTTCTCTCTTCTAGTACTTTCTCATATTCCTCCAGAGTCATTTCCTATCCAAAAGGAAAAATACAATTCAGCCATAAAATTAAAATAAACCAGCGTTAATTAAAGAATTCCTCATACAACCACAAAAATAATTATTTGTTAAAAAATACACATTGACACAATAGCAGATGTAACCCAAAATTGAAAAGGAAAATTATAATTTTATAATTAAGAAAATAATCAAAGTGAGACTTTCTTTTGCGGATGTATAAATATCGAGTGAACAATCACAGATATTTTCAAAACCCAAGGTTAAGATTTAGGTGTGGACAGAAATAACATTACCACAAAAAAACCAAATAAAGAATAAAGCATCCTAAGCAATGAGTGAGAACCCATAGCTTACAGACAAAGCTAAAACTTTATTGGATTATCATTCCTACACTTTGTAACTCACTTTACATCCATGGTCACATGCAAAGTGATGATTTCATATTAAGTAAATTATAATTGAAACAAAAGTGTATACAGATAAAGTCATAAAAAAAATTAACGATATACAAAAGCTGATGAAGAGAAAATCAAAGCACTTGAGACCAAATCGAACACTCACCTTATCCTCAGGCTCTTTTTCTTCAGCCTCATTAGCAGGATTCTCCATGTTTCCATCAGCAGCAACATCATTCTCACCTGAAGGCTTTTCTTCGCCAAAATTCTTAGCAGTTTCATTAACTTCATCAGTTGCCCTAAGTAAAATTCAAAAGAGGAAAAGGAACAAGCATCAATAAAAATCCGTCAAAATAGTATTAAGCAGAAATCATGTAGAAAGGGAAGTGCGGGGTCTCCCTTACTGGGCAAGGTCATCAGTTTGTAGTCCCCAGTTTCCTCTCCCATAACCTTCCCGTTTGAATTCATTTCTGCAAAATAGAACAATCTAACATTAAATACAAGAGCCAAAAGTCAATTCAACAACCCAGAAATATGCTACAAATATCACGGTTACCCGCGTCCAGTCCCACTGCGACGTTCATAGACTCGTCGTGGTTGCCCATCTTCACCAGCTTCCCCATCACCGAAACCTCCACGTCCGCCACGACCACCACGATAAGGACCGCGAGGTCCACCATAGCCAGACCTTTCTGAAGACCTCCCACTCTCTCCATCAAGAGCACCTTGACCAGCATGGGGAGCAAACGAATTCTCATCATTGGAGAAGTCTCTGTTGAAACCACTGCCTCCGCGGCCACGACCACGTCCACTTCCACGTCCACCACCACCACGCCCACCGCGTGAAGAGTCACTCCTTGCCTCCCTCACTATTACAAAAAAAAAGAGGAAAATTAATGAAAAAAATAACCATGAATGAACAACAAATAAACAGGGAGCACGAAGGGATTGAGATAGCGGATAGTAACACAACCAAAACAATATCCTTTAGGGGAGATCATAAATAAGCCATGTTTATTGACTTTGACTTGTTTACTATTGAAAATTTGTATTAAGAAATGAGAAAAAGATTCTCGATAAAAGCTACGATAATAATCAATAATCAACCATAAATATATATTCCATCCATTCAAAGAACTTCAAAGCCCCAGTGTTCCAACAACAACAACGACAAATAATTATCCCGACACAAGGCACCAGCCATTATTTATATCCCAACCCAAATAAAAAGAAAAAACGGCATATTTCAAAAAGAAAATCAAATCAGAGATGCAAATTGAAGGAGTGCATGTAAAAACATCTCAAACAGAAGGAGAATCACGAAAGAATGTGCTAGATTGCACATTCCGATGCAAAAGAAGAAGAAGAAGGGAAGAACACAGACCGGCCTGAGAAGGAGGGGGTGGCTTGGTAGGAAGCTGAGCAGGTTTGTTGGGCTGCGTTTGTGGTTTCTTAGGAGCGGCAGTGACGACCTTGAGCTGCTCCGCCACAATTTGCTGAGATGGGTCCTCTGCGTCATCACCCAACAAATCAAAAGGGTTCATGCTTGCCATTTTCTTCACCGATCCCTCTTTAATCCAGAACCCTAATTATGTGTTACGCCAACTCAATCTCAATCTCAATCTGAAACCTATCTCATTTCATAATCGACAACTCTTCCATCCTAATTTCTCACAGCAGTGGAGTCTAGTAAGAAACAAAACAGAACACAACGGAGAAAAAAGATAAGTAAAACCCTAGCCGCCCTGTGGTAACAAGAGAAGAGTCTCATCCCAAACCCAAATACCCAATTTATTAGGCAATGAAACGCAACGTTCAGTCCTTCATGGGCCTTGTTTCATCTTTCCTCTCTCCTCAACAAAAAAAAAAAATGTTTGTCCTGAGTATTAATGTGCCAAAAATAACTAAGACTTTCTTTTTATTTGAATATTTAATTTCAAAATCTTTACTATTCTAAATTTTTTAGTTTACATATTTAAATTGATTATTTTTTTTCTTATTTATTTGGTCATTTAGAGATGATTAAAAGACTTCTAACCATTTTAAAATTAGTTAATGTACCCACCAAAAACTGTTAAACATTATGATTTGATTTGATTTTGATCCTTTGAAATTTATGATTCCACCCTTCTTCTTTTTGTTCATTTGCTCGTTATAAATGTTACAAATATAAATAAATAATATTATGAACTCCCAAATTCCAATGTTATATTATTGTTCTAAATTGCTTTGGAAAAAAACTTTATTACTTCTGATTGTCTTACTCGAATAGAATTAATTTTTATCAAAAAATACTTGTATTTAATATCAAAAATTATAGTGAATTATATTAATTTCAAGTTTTTTTAACAGTTTTAAATACAAAAATAATGAAACTCTTTCAATATACAAATTAATTTTTTGAAGTATGAATGGGCTGTGGACATGGACTGCTTAACCAGAGTCAAAGGTGAAGCATTTTAAAAATAAAAAACAAAAATAAAAGAAGAAAATGAAAGACGAAGGACGATTTTTATAATTTTAAAAATATTAAGACCTTCTTAACAAAAACTGAGAACTTTGAATTCGAACCAGAAACAGATTTTATAAATCAGTTATTTCTCGATAGCATCAGAGTATTTCTTTCTAAAATATTTTTAAAACATATTTATCCTAATTCAGTGACCAAATTTTAATTTTAATACATTACTTATACTTTAAAACATTATTTGGTGCATTATATATTAATTTTATTTTCCGTAAAAGTTAAGAGAAGATAAAATAATTACGTATTTAAAAAAAAGCAAAAATACTTGCAATTAAAAACAAAAAGAGGATTTTTTTTTTTTAAATCGCACATAGCTAGACATAATTAGATGAAAAGGTAAGGCAAATACTTGATAATTAAACTGAAATTTATAACAGAATATCATCACTAAATATTTAAAATATAAATTTAGTTTACTAAAATTATATATATATATATATAATATTATCTCTACCATTTTTTAAAATATCTTAAATTGTTCTTTAACATTCAAATTCTAATTTCATTATTATTTCTTAAAACTAATCATCTTATTTATTAATCTCGTGAAGTTTTCTTAAAACACCGTTGCCATGTCGTATCAAACAAGTTAAATAATGCGAAAATCATGTCATATCATGGCTAACCGGTTAATTATCGTCGATTCCATCGTAGTTGTTTCTTCTCCCTTTCCAACATCTAGTGAGAACAAAGACTAAAGCTTCATCATCCTATAACACTCGTGCATTTAATAAAATTGGTTTCTCTTACCCATCACAAATTTATTTTATCTCTCTGTGCCCTACAATAGCGTCATTTTATTAGATCAATACAAACAATTTTTCACACTAAAATTACAACCAACCCTCAAACAAATCCTTCGACCAAATATTACATTGGAGACAGTTACTCTCGTAATTGGAATTGTACATGTTACACAATACTCATGGCAGTGTTTTGGAAACAATGAGAAAAAAAAACAACGGTAAGAAAAATAGAAAATAAGGAAAAACATGTAAAAGACTAAATCTATAATACAAACACACTATATTTTTCCCTCTTATTTCCTAGAGTTTGTGTTTTCATTTTTGTATTTTTTTTTTTGCAGTTTGGATTTTGACCTATATCTGGTATCTGGAATATTATCAAGAAGAACAAGAAAGCATGCATACCCCCGGTCGATATGCCCAAGCTGGGGGCAAGCGAGCATATTTTTCCATTCCTGGTTGCTCATCAAAGGGACGCTCCACTAATTTGAGCAATCTGTTGACTTCTCCAAAATCACCTATTTCTGCAGCATCAATAGCAGTCTGACAGAGATAGTTCCTCAGTATATATTTAGGATTCACCCCATCCATGGACCTCTTCCTTTCATCATCCGAAATGCCACTGGTAGACAACTGCAATATCACAAGTAATGATGTTAGGTCACAAAACCACAACAAGTATTTGATCCTGCATAAAATATTGCGGCAACCTATGGCACAAGAAGTTCAACTTCTTGTGGTATCAGCAATTTCGTCGTAGCACCACCCATTCGTTTTTCTTTGGTATAACATTACCCATTGCTTAGTAAAAAGAAAATATTCGGTCATGATGAGAGTCCTAATTAAATAAAATTTTTAGAAGGTATAAACATTAGATGAAAAATACTTCAAAAGCCCAAAAATATGCAAGTCAACTATTAACTGAGACGTTGCTCATTCTTCTGAAATCTGAACGAGAAAGGTTGCAAATGGGTATGCCTCTAGCAAACAGGAGGCTAATAAACATAAATGGACCATCAATTTCGCCCTCTATTCATCCAAGATTCTGTCACTTGGAACCTTTAAATGAGCCAGATAGAGTAAGTAATGTAAAAGTCAATTTATGTGATGCAAGGGGAACAATCCAGAACTCTAGGCATGAGAAAAGAAATTGAAGAAAAAACGGGGATGGTTCTTCAAATGGACGAGTAAGCTAAAAATAGCATAAAGAAGCAAAGAAGAAGAGTTCCAGAGGTTCAACATAATACCTACCAAACCAGAAAACTGACAGTTTAAAAAATGGCGGGATTTACTAAGAAAACTCATGCATATGCAAACCCATAGATAAAGAGAAGTAAACCCACAATCAACGCTCATAATCAGTCAACATGATTCTTTTTACCACAAGTGGATAACTTAACCAAAAGAAAAAACATGAAATAACTGTACCTCGTGTACATATGTTTTCAACCAACTGGTCCATGCTTCTTTACGCTCTTTACCAATATCTAGCAGTACTGACTTTAGTGGGACTAACAGCTCTTCATCTGGAATGCTTGTGTCTGCTTTAATATTTGAAAGTGTACGGAAGAAGTTTGTGTAATCGACTTTGTCAACAGCCATATTGGTAAGAAGTTTATTAATCAGCTGCTTGTTATACTTGGGGAGGCCAAGCTTTTTTGTCATTATGACCTGATAGTCATCCATAAATCTCGTTCCATATCTGAAACACAACAAAATCAGGTGAAACATTCAAAGGCAATTTCAATCCTATTTTCTCCTCTAAGATTGAAAAAAAGGATAGCATAAGTGTTACTACTACCTCTCCATAGCATAGTTAGCCTCTTTTTCATCTATTAAATGAGCAGCTTGTAGTGTTGTTGTGAACTGTGCAATATTCCACAAACCAATATCAGGCTGGTTTGCAAAACAGTATCTTCGACCTGGAAGATCTGTAGTATTTGGGGTAAATTTAGGATCAAAAGCATCCAAAAATCCAAATGGGCCATAATCTATCGTAAGACCCAAAACACTCATATTATCTGTGTTCAGCACACCGTGAGTGAAACCAACCCCCTGCCATCTAGCAATCAAGGAAGCAGTACGCTCAGCAACCTCCACCACCCATGCTGACCAAAAAAAAACCATTAAAAAGAAGGGATACATGGTCAACATTCAGGTTTCGTATATATGATGAAGGCAGCAGTATAATCCAGAAGAGATGAGCTTAACTTGAAGATTCAAAAAATTCATTAGTATGGATGTTAAGTTAAACTGTAACATCTCGTTGCCTTTAAATATGGAATTATTATGTTTAGTATGTAGGCAGGCATAGTTAACTTATTTAGCTAGCATCATGTTTCAACTCCTATGGTTATTTTAGTAATATATTAGGTTGTGAAACTCAGGAATTAGTCAATGAAAAGGATTCAGCCCATGTTTGGTCACGTCTTTCGTTTTTGGGATTTTTTCAAAGCTCCCAAGAAACTGACAACAGAAAAAAAAAAAAAAAGAAATTATTTCACCATAATAAAGTCATTTATTTAAACACAGTCTTGTAATTTTTTCCATAATTTTGTCACTCTGCTGTTTATATTGCAGCAGCACGTGAATATAACCTGGCATATGCTCACAATCACCAGGTGCATGCAATTTAAGCAATACCAAATAACGACCCAAAAGTGTTTAGTCAGATCAAACTTCAAAATGAATAACCATGTTCCCTTCATTATAAATCTCAAGGTAAAAAAGTCACTGCCATTAATTCTACAAAAAAAAAAAATAATACCTGCATACTTGTTTGAAGTAAGATCTACAACAGAATGATCTTCATCACCAGTGGAGAAAGATAAGCCTTCACTCTTACTCATGTTTTCAATATGAGGAAAGTGGTGCTTGATAGTATAGTCTGCCAAAACACGAACAAGGCCAAGGTCCTCCTCACCTCTGGAAGCATGTATTTGGTAGGACCCAAAGCGTAGAAAAGATTGGGCGACCCTGCAAACAATTGCACCAGGTTCTTCCTTTGCATTGCCACTGCACGTGCAATATTAACAACTTATTCATGTAATTAATTTTTAAAATGAGCAGGATACAAATTCGCAAACCAAAGTAAAATTCCAGTTATTCAAAACTAAAATTCAGCTTCAACTCCCACAAACCCCACTCCCCCCTTTCTCAGCAACCACTATGCATAGCATATGACACTAGAATTTCAAGAAGTACCAAAAATGCTAAGATACAGAATATTTTCATTATATATAAGTTGTATAGGAGAAAAAAGGAATCATTCTGCCCCAAAGTCTATGAACCTTGGCATTTCAAAATTTAGAACTTGCCAATTTGGTCATCATCTAATTAAGCAGAGGCAGGAATTTTAAATGATCACAACAAATTCGGGACATTTTAACAATAGTATACCATAAAGGCATTAGTGAAAGTTCAGCAAACATACTCGTAGAACATGTCTCGAGTGACCAGCTTTCCAGTGGTCACAAGACAGAGTGCACGAGTTGTCGGTATCCCAAGGTGGTGCATTGCTTCACTGCAAAGGAACTCCCTGATGCTGCTGCGCAGCACCGCAAGGCCATCAGCAAAGCGACTGTAAGGAGTCTTCCCAGCTCCTTTGAGTTGCAGTTCCCACCTTTCAGACTTTGAATTCAGTATCTCCCCTAACGTAATTGCCCTACCATCGCCCAACTGCCCAGCCCACATACCAAATTGATGCCCTCCATAGCACTGAGCATAAGGCAACCTGTACAGAAGAGGGATCAATCACAATCACGCCCATTTGTAGCATTATTGACAGTCCCAAAAACCCACAGACATAGTTACAGCACTCACGCTCCAACTAAAGGCGATGCTCCAGAGAAGAAAAGGGGGAAATCTTGCCTCTCGAATCTGAAACTCAGAAAACAAGAATGGTTAGTCGGTGCACGAGTAAAGCACGCGACTTTTGCCTACAAAAGAGATGGAAACAACAAAATAAATAGCGAGGAAGCCCCAATCGGACTGAAAAAAGTTTTTGGCATGGTAATAATACTCATAAGTAACATAACAACACGAAATTAGAGGTTAAACCCCAGAATACAAGTGCTTGTGCTGCTCAGCCTCTCCATTATGAGCAAAGATTTGGTCCTATATAGTGCAGGTATGTTTGCAATGGAATGGAAATTTTGAAGATCAACCTAACTAAGAAACATAAACACGGAAGGAATGAATGAGTGAGGAAGTAACTGACTCACTCTTTATAGTCCAAATCTAGTAGGTCGGCAACTGGGTGGGAGAAGGCAACAAGTTGAGGGTCTTCTACCTGAGCAGAGGGCGAGACTTTAGTGTAGCAAGCATGCAGCACCTGAAAGGAGAAACATAAAAATTAGGAATTGGAAATGCGGAAACGGAAAGGGAATAGAAAGATGAAGAGACCTCTCGGGGAAAAGAATCGGAGCGGGGATCGGCGGGTAATTCTCTGACGAAGGAATGGTCCCATTTGAGATCTTCAAGGCTCAATCTATGGAGATTGTGATTGCTGAGGCGTTGGGTGACGGATTCGATAGAAGAGTGGTCCATGGAGCGGCATGCAAGCGGAGGGCAGAAATGGAAAATCCTCTTGGTGGCGGTGGCGGTAGCGGCGGTGGGGCGGTGGCGGAGAGAGGGTGGAAAGAGAGATTTGGGAGAGAAGAGGTGGGTGTGGGTGAGTAACAGCGCTCTTCCCATATGCGTGTTGATGATATGATATGATATGGTTTTTCGGGTCAACCGTTCTCGCGCATTCGGTCCGGTAGGGTGTGATGGGATGCGATGCCGTGCCCAAAATCCTAACCCTTTTTTCAATTCAAATTAACATTTCTCCTCTTATTTTCTTCTCCATCACACACCACACGTATACCAATTCAACACTACAAATACACATCACAAAATTATTTTACTTAAATCAATTGCTTCAATACAATTTATTTTTGTATTCTTACACTTTTTTTTTCTTTCATTTTTATTTTAGAAATATGTAGACAACCTTAACAAATTAAATATTAAAAAACATATCTTTATATATAAATATTTTTTTTCCTGAGGTTAAATTTCTTTTACATATTATTACATATATAAAATAATTATTCTGTCTTTCAGCATGGTTATCATTAGCGAAGAGCACGAGTCCACGTACTAATAAAATAAAATGAAAGGTGAAAATAAAGGAAAATAAATAAATAAAAACATAGAATAAGAGATTTTTTTCGTGATAATTATTTATAAGTTTAACAACGCTTTTAGGTTTTCATGTTGGGCAATAATAACTCTTCAAATTTAAATATAAGGATTGTGTTATTTAGATATCATAAATATGAAATTTTAGTTATGTATATTTTAATTTTTTATCTTATTATAATTGTTAACTTTTTAATTATATTATTGATGAATGTCATACATAAATTGTTACTAATACAGGGAAGCATTGAAATCACCCTAGAAATCCAATTGATGCAACCATAACTGTGCATAATTCAAATTAAGATAATTTATTTAACGGATTAAAATTTAACTCAGTTTCAATTATTTGGTAAACAACTTAATTGTCAAATTGAATCTCAAACTGTGGTAAAGTTAATTCAATTCATCCATATTTATTTAATTAACCTACATTTTAATACTTAAAATTGTTTCATCAGAATACTTATGATTGTTATTTCCTAATGAATTTTATTATCATATCCAAATATCAGTAACCACCATCATGATTATACTATTATATTTGTAACAATTGTTGTTAATGTTACAATGTTCCAGATATTATATCATAATAATTATTTTGAAAGTCTTGAGACAACTACCAGTAATATCAATTAATTATAGTTATAATTATTACCCCAATTTTCATTATAACGCCATTATTACTATCATTCTTATATAATTATTATTGTTAACATGATAGCAGAATTTCAAAATAATTATATGTGATTTTTCTGTATTATTGACAGGTATAATTTTCTACACTAACGAATTAATTAGGGGAAGAAAATTGATGAAGCAAACGTACCTCTCTCGTTCCCGAATTCAAAATTATTTTTCACTGGGTTCGAATTGGACCGCGTTTTGTTCCCAATTGTTGTTTTTTGATTGTTAACAGCATTGAGGAACTCGCGTGCTTGAAGAGAAGTTAATCCGTAGGTTTTATAATTTTGACGCTTGAGGCGCGGTATGGAATTTGATCTCTCCTCCGATAGCAGTGGTGGGTTAATTCAAAGTTTTGTTTTTTGTTTTCTAGGGTTTTATTTTTAGGTAGAGTGTGTTGTGTCGTGTCTTTTCTAGGTGGCCACCAAACCCTATCCTACCTTTATCTACTGTGTTTTTGTTTACCCTGTATTGTGTTTCTATAATGACATTGGACTGGATTGAACATTGTTACTTTTTGGAAGGTGAAACTTTGTTATCTGAAACTGCAACTTTTGAATTTCATCTGATATGTTTGACTCAATATTCAGAATAACTGTAACTGCTTTGCTATATGGGTACATAAGGTGTAGGATAGACACTGGCTAGAATGAGTTTGGACCTTAGTTTGAAAATTAGAAATTTGATCTATTTATTTTGAATTGGTAAGTTGACATGTAGGAATTATTGTTGTTACTGACAACAATATATGCATGTGTTAAGCAAGACACCTGAATACCTTCATTTTCTCCTCCCTTCATACTAATCTTATTTTCCATTTCATTCAATGCCATGATTGTGATCTCCACTCTTCATTTAAAAGACTTTTACATGTTGTGTCATTTATGTGTATCTGAAATCCTTCAAGCGAACACATTTATAGTAACTTTGGTATTATCCAAATGTTGGAGAAAGTTATTCTAACTGAGAAGGAGACATGACAATAAAATTTTTTGCAATCACGTACTAGTACAATGTAGTGCACAGTGTTGAATGCAGACATGGTGATATGCTTTACCATTCTAATTTTTCTCAGATATCAGAATGATACGAATGAACATTTCAATTGTGTGATGAATAATGACTGAATGAACATTTTTCTTATTAATTTTCATATTATGAAACAGGAACAGATGATGATCTTCCTCCATCCCATCAACGGAAAAATAGATTTCAATATCCAGATCATGTTGCTGTACCTGGAAATGGAAGATCAGCAATCATAGGCTCTGGTTCATTTCCTAGGATACACAATGACATGGAAACACAAATCCATAACCTTGAACAAGAAGCATACACCTCTGTCCTGCGGGCTTTTAAAGCTCAATCAGACGCAGTCACTTGGGTAATTCTGTCTCGATTCATCGGTTTGTCTTTCTATAAAGTATGATGGATAGTATTGATGATCTGTTCTGTTGTTCCTGTGTACTACAGGAAAAAGAAAGTTTAATTACAGAGCTTAGAAAGGAGCTGAGAGTATCAGATGAAGAACACAGAGAACTTCTATCAAGAGTCAATTCTGATGACATGATTCACAGGATAAGGTCATATTATTTTTTGTCATATTCTACTGAGAAGTTTCTGTATACCATCGAGCAAACTGTGGTTTGCTCTGCATTTCAATGTGGGGTGTAACCAGTTGTGCTGTTAGGGAGTGGAGAAAGGGAAATGGACTCCAATCTGGAACTGTATATACTGCTGAACAAGTTCACAACCACAATACCAGCCCTACCGTTTCGGCATCTCGTAAGAAACAAAAGGCGTCTCAATCTGTGGCTTCATTACCCTTGGGTGCACCATCTCCCACAGTTCGTCGACCTATGCAACCATCATCATCCACATTAAAGCATGGACCTCCATCAGGAACGCAGACCAAAAAGCAAAAAACAGTAAGTAAGCATTTTGGTTTTGGGATATCAAGAAAATGAGTTACACTTCCTCTATGGTCATTGTTTCCCGTTCTCAAACAAAAAAAAAAAAACATTGATTCGTGCATTTCACTGAAGTCCATACAGTTCCCTTCATCAGGAATTACAAGCCGAAGCCAGGTCACGAATCAGGGGAGGTCTTCTGGTGCTTTTGCAGGTAAAGGACCTGCTGAAGGAGCTTCTTATGATCCTTGTATTGGAAGGAAGGTTTGGACAAGGTGGCCGGAAGACAACCACTTCTATGAAGCTGTTATAACTGATTATAATGCTGCTGAGGTGCGTTTGTAGCATACTATAAAAACTGAGGAGCACAGACCTTTTGATATTTCTATTTAAATATTTTGTAGGGACTGCATGCTTTGGTCTATGATATGAATTCTGCAAATGAAACATGGGAATGGGTCAATCTAAAAGAGGTAAAATTCTTGCAATATTAATATTAATTCATGTTCATTATAATAGCATACCATTCATTTAGACCTAGCTTTAGCTTGCCTTTTTCTTTTCTTTGGAAGCAATATTTTTCTCCTGACATGTAAACTTATAGTTTTCGCATATCCTACATTTCCCACGGTGATCACGTGTCTCATAATCTCATTTCTTTGGGGTAGGATGCATGATGAAATAAACATTTCCGTGCCCAAAACTAAAATCTAGTTGGTTTTCCGGTTGAAGGGAATGACATTAGTCACCGTCCTTGGCTATCATGGACCAGCATTGGCATTGGTGAATTCTTCTATTTTCATTTGTTAAAAAAAGTGCTTTCTGTCACAATTTGGCACAAAGAAATAGGAATAAGCTTGGTCTCTTGATTTCTTGATTGCATCCGTTATTTATTACTTTTTTAGTTAATTTTGTGTGCAAAAAATGTATTAGATTTTCTATTATAGTAAGGGATTTTTACTGTCTCTACTTTTCTATTCATTAATTTTTATCATTTAGTATTGAGAGTTTGTGTCGCTGTTGCTAAATATCAACTCAATCAATGATGAATTTCTAGTTACTGTCTAGTATTTATTCAATATGGCAGATATCTCCAGAAGACATTCGTTGGGAGGGTGAACATCCTGAAATGTCTCTATCTCGTAAAGTTGGCCAGCCACCTCCGCGTAGAGGATTGAAGAAGTCTGTGTCTCATGGTGGAGTTGGTGGTGCTGGAAGAGGTAGGGGAGTGACAAAGGTTCAGCCCAAGAAAGATTCGATTTCATCACAAAATGGGAGCAGGAAAAAGCCTACAGATAATATTCGGATACTCCATACAGATGCAGTTATCAAAGAGGTATAAGCACATGCAATACAAATTTCCAAATTTGTTAGTTAGATTTGGCTACTCTGTATGATGCAAATATTTGTCTCCTTAATATTAACTATCGGAATGGAACCAAAACAGGTTGAAAAGGTTTTCACTGCCAATCCTCCTGATCCCATTGAAATGGAGAAAGCAAAGAAAATGCTAAAAGTGGGTGTCATCCATTTTCTCAATTCCAGCTTTATTTTGTCTATTTTTAATTACTACAATAATGATAGCTCTCCTTTTGAAATGTAGGAACATGAACAGGCTCTTATTAATGCAATTGCCATGCTCGGAGATGTGTCTGAGGGAGAAAGTGGTAATAACTAAGTAACTAGAAATTTGTTCATGTATAATTTTTAAGGTTTTCACCACATTCTGTTGTATCCTAATTTTTGGATATTGCTAGTAGACCAACAAAACGGGTTGGGGAGTGGGGTTTTCTTTATGAACTTTTTTGCCACTGCAGTGGTCAAGTTATAAGATGATGAAATACAAGGCTGTGAATACTGCAGTGGGTTCTTTTCTTTGTTTTCTTGCAAGCATATAATTTTATTGATGAAATACCACATGTATTTCGTATTTCCTTATTGACTAACTTATTCCATTTTAGATTATTGATCACAATTGTATTTCATACTTTATGTTCCTTGAACTCTCTTGCTTAAACCAGATGGAGAACCTCCATTTTCGAATCAGAAAAAACTCTGGAAGAAGCATAATCCAGGCGGTGTTAGAGTCCTCGATGGGTCAGATAGCGATAAATTACCAAGACGGACCAGTGTTCCATCTTAGATGTATACGAAGTTGGCAACACCGCATGGCTATCATAACATGCTATGTGTATTATCGTGGATTTCTTTTCTTAACTTTTATGTTAAGCAGTGTACTAGAAATGTTATATTTTTTTTTATAGAAACTAGTGATATGTAGCTGTAACATGTAAATTACAAATCATGAAAACATGGATTTTATGCTTACTCTGTCTATATCCGATTGCTTTGATTTAGAAGGCGGAACAGGGGACACACATCAAGAGTTTAATATGCAGATTTAACAAGTCAGATTATGTACACAAATTAATCCCAATAGAGATGCTAAAATTCACACTCAGCAATCACTTATACGTCTTCACAGTGTTGCAATAAACTTAATGATGAGATCCACCATCTCTGCGTCATAAGCAGGCCCTTCCATTTGGAAATGACCTACACCATCGATTAGATGTGTTTCAACACGTCCTGCTGCAGAATTAAGCTTATTCCTCAGCTGCTTTACGCTTGTGAATCCGTCTTGCGTTCCCATAATGAAGAGTTTTGGTTTCGCGGACTGTAGGATGGTTTTGTGGTGTCGTCCAAAAAGGATTGAGGCAGTGATTCCGAATGGGTAACCTATGCTTACATAGCCAACGACTTTTTCAATCTGATCAACGGCAGACCCTGCTATAGGTGCACCTGTAATAAAAGAAACAACTTAAACATATGCCAATTCTTTCAGACTTTAACTTGTTGTGCTGCTAATTTCTACATCACCTTCTGCAGTTTGTGAAATCTGTCATACAGATAAAAAGCATGTGGATTACCACCACAAGTCTAACCTAGCAGCTCATATGTAAACACAAGCACGTATCCTATTTAGTTTCTCATTTCAACACTTACACGGAAAGCAACTTCAGAAATGGGTCTACATCTGAACCAGGAACCAAAAACATACTTTCAACAGGGTTAGAACCTGAGCAGATAAAGCTGCGACTGAAGTTTTGAGATCACAGACCCTCAACACAAACAGCAAACACTTTGAATACCCAAATCCACACAGTTCAGAGATTATAAAGAAAGAAGGTAATCTGTACTAAAGGCAGCAACTTTTTTCCCACACTGAAATTTAGTGGTAGGTGGAAGATGTGTTTGTGAGAGAGCGGATCAGGATGAGAAAATTGAAAAGGGGGGAGGGTGATGAATTTGACAGATCTGATCTGAGAGATGGGAAACGATACCTGCGGAAGAACCGACCAACAGAATCCTGGGAAGAGAGAGAGTGTTGGAGAGCCAGTTGCAGACAGCAACGACATCCTTAACTTCAGCGAAACCAGTGAGAGAAGGTCTGCCGGTGGATTTGCCGACACCTCTCATGTCAAAGGTGGCAGAGGTGTAACCATTGAGAGCCAACCCAGAAGCGATTCCTCTGAGGAGACCCTGGGAACCGCCCAAAATGGAATATGGGTGCACCAAAACGATCCCCAAATTGCCGTTTCCTTGTGTTCGTGGCTTGAACACCCTCGTACGGAGCTTCACTCCGTCGCTGCTTTCCACCGTGAACGACTCCAGCGAGTAGTTGTTGTCTGACATCACAGCCACAGCAATGAAGATGAAAAATGAGTTCAAATCAATAGCGTTTCCTATCGAATACAAATATGAATCAATGTTATTAATCACACTCTCACCAAGAAAAATAAAGTTCAAAATTTAGAAAATGTGTTACAGATTGATTTTTAGTTTATATATAAAAAATTATTTTGATTTCTTGAAAAGTTAACTTCTTTTTATTTTCTTTTTTTAAGAGTATTTGGAGACGACGCATATCTTTTACAATTTAATTTAGAACTAAGTTGATATTAATTTGTAAAAGAATTATTCTTTTTAAATAATTATATTTCTCTTTTATTTTATTTTTTTCTTAAAAGTATGTTATAGGAAGGGAAAACAAATCGGTAGTTGGATGGTTAGTTGGAAGTTGGATGAATGGATGGCTTGGCCACAGTGGGCTGGGCCAACCAATTCTTACACAATATTTATTAGTTATTTTTATTTCAACCTAGTTTGTAATTTAAAATATTTGTTAATATCAATAAGAATATTTATTTATTCTTCAGTCCACATAAAAACTTCCAAATTACACTGTTTAAAATAAATATCGTAAATTTACAGTGGACCGTCAGCCAAATAATCAGAAAATTGTACCACAATTATATATATACAAATTAGCGATAATATTGTATAATTAATTCTTAAAATATAAATAATATTTTTAATTTTATTATTTTGAACATTCGTAAAAATTTCTAGTTGTGAGAATATTATTTAACGATGCATGGAAAATATTTAATTTAACTAAGTTTTAAGTCTTTGATAAAATTGAATATTTTCAATTGAATCTTTATTAAAAAAAAATCATGGAGTGCTAAAAAAAGTTACATTTTTACTTTTTATTTTTTTTTAACTTGGTTAGTGATTGTTATTTTTGTATCTATATCTTGTTATGTAGGGTTGAAAAATATAAATAAACGTGTGATGAAAGTGAAAACAATACGGTGTTAGGATATTGCGGAACAACTATAGGGTTGAATAACACTTTAAACATTAGATGAGATTGAAAACCAAAACTTCTTGAATAGGATAAACAAAAATGAAAAGGAAATCAAAACAAAAATGTACTGCATGAGTAAACAAAAATAAAGAAAAACAAAATGAAAACTTAAATACGATGTTGGAAGACATGTTTTCTGGCTCATTTGATTGGTCATACATGTTTAAAACTCTGACATTTACATTACCCAAAATATTAGTACAATGGGACAAAGTTTGTGTTTTACAAGGATTATTTATTAATTTATTGATAATAATCTATTTATAAAATATCAAAGTTATATTATATGTATAATATTTTCGGGTAGGTATCGTTGCGAAAACGACCTTATATAACATAAGAGGACTAATTCAACCCAATAGACATGTAACAATAAAAGATAGGTGACTTGGTGAATTGGATTATAAATGAATAGAATAAAATTAAAATAATATGATTTGATTCAACCCTTTTTAGGTTTATTTAGTTTTTTCCGATATAAATTTACACTATCAGGGGGGCTTTTTCTTTTTACACTCTCATAATTTCTAATTATCTTTCAAGTTTTTTAAAATCATCATTTTATCTTTTATTGGAGTTTTAAAACAATGATTTTACTTTTCATTCGGTGCAGATTACCTATTTTAAATTTTTAAAACATAATTTTCATAATACTTAATCATGGTTTTAGTTCCTAACTGTACATGTAAAACTAAAAATTATCACTATTTCAAATTTGATATATTTTGGTCTTATATTTAAAAAATAATAATCATAATCTTTTTAATTTAATTGTACTGAATTTTTCTTGACATGTAAGTTATAGAATAATATTTAAGTTGTTTGTACTTCCAACTTCAATGTTAACGTGTGATACTCTTTAATAAATCTCAAAAAATTAAAGTTATTGTATTCATTAATTTTTAAAGTTTTAAATCAAAATGTATAAAAATTTAAAAAATATTCGAATATAATATTAGAAATTCAACAATATTGAATTTACAATATTTCTATTTTTACTTTAGTTCAGTTAATACTAAATGTGATTTTATATAATTTTCTATTTTCTATTTTCTTCAAATTTTGAATTCAAGAATAAAATCATGGTGGAGTTGTGATTTGAAACCTTCAATTCCTTATTAGTCTTCATCTGAGACAGACTTTATGTGAGAACACTTAGCATCTTAACTAAAAAAAAAGTTTGGTAGCTTTTGCAATATATTTAACTTATAAAGGGATTTTAGACATATATCGGATATTTTGTTCATTTCTGGGTTCCAATAAAAAAAATTATAAAATAATATCCGTATATTACTTGATGATCTCGAGGAAGTTGTGTTATAATATTTTTTATTTTCCAGAGATGTTTAAATATAAGTATTTTGAATAATAAAAACATATAAATGGATGTTGTAGAGCGTGATATGAAAGGAGCAAACGAAAGGGACGTGATGTAAATTCCAACATTTGCAATCGGACAATTGATAGAAATATTAAATAACAATATGGTCCCTAACGGCGGTCCCCTTGTTACCGTACTCGCCCGCCAATTAACAAGCCTCATCCATTGTTTGATTCATCGTTTTTATTCGACCATAGCTCATTACTTGCATAATTCATCTTCGGATACTTATAATTAAGAAACAACTTCAAATTAAGCTTAAACTAACACCACATTAATTTATATTCTTCACCACATCCGTATCCATTCCTGTGACGTAACTATTTTGTTTGTACGATAATACAAAACCCTCAAGTTTTCATGTAATCAATCACGACATCTTGCATTTCGACAAATGTTACAATCACTTGATTTTTTTGATTAATAATAACATGGAATCCAAATCCCAGGAAGATATATTCTCACCAAAAAGGTGACACGAAGCAAATATTGTTTTTTTTTTTTTCTTTTTCTCATGTGTGTGTATGAAGCAGCTATAAAGAAAGCATTACAATGGAAGGAACATACGTGAAAAGCAAACAACAACGTAAATTGCGATGGAATACGAGGTTGTGAGTGTGTTGGTGGTGTTGGCCATGGTGGTGTTGGCCATGGTGGTGAGGACGAAGGTTATGGACGGAAGGCACCGGCTTCCACCAGGACCAAGATGTTGGCCAGTGGTTGGTAACATGTTCCAACTGGGGTGGTCACCACACGAGTCCTTTGCAAAACTGGCTCATAAACACGGTCCGATCATGAGGCTCTGGCTAGGGTCGATGTGCACGGTGGTTATCTCGTCGAGCGAGGTGGCTCGTGAGATGTTCAAAAACCATGACGTGGCTCTTGCAGGGAGGAAGATTTACGAGGCCATGAGAGGGGAACATGGCAGCGAGGGTTCTCTCGTAACTTCTCAGTACGACTCGCACTGGCGCATGCTGAGACGCTTGTGCACCTCTGAGTTCTTCGTCACGAGTCGCTTAGATGCGATGCGGGGTGTGCGTGCAAAATGTGTACACCGCATGTTGGATTTGATCGAGGAAGCTGGTGAAGGTGGCACACGTGCGGTTGATGTTGGGAGGTTTGTTTTCTTGATGGATTTTAACCTTATTGGGAACCTCGTATTCTCGGAGGACTTGTTGGAGTCTGAAACGGAGAGAGGGGATAGGTTTTATTACCATGCACTTAAGGTTATGGAGTATGCTGGGAAGCCAAACATGGCGGATTTCTTGCCATTTCTCAAGTGGCTTGATCCTCAGGGTATAAGGAGGAAGACACAGTTCCACGTAAACCAGGCCTTTGACATTGCAGGATCCTTCATCAATGAAAGGATGGAAAAGGGTCGTGATGGATCCAAGGAAAGCAAAGATTACTTGGATGTTTTGTTGGCCTTTCGTGGGGATTGTTCCGCTGAGCCCTATACCTTTTCTTCAAGAACTATTAACGTTATAATCTTTGTGAGTCCCTCTCTACTGGGTTTTGCTTCCTGTAAACTACTGTTTGGAGGTACAATACTAAATAAAGTACATGGTTGCAGGAAATGTTCACTGCAGGGACAGACACGACAACGAGCACAATCGAATGGGCGATGGCAGAGCTTGTGCAGAACCCAAGAACGCTAAAGAAAGTGCAGATGGAGTTGAGGAAGAAAATAGGGCCCGGTAGGAAGATGGAGGAAAAGGACATGGAGGATCTTCCCTACCTGCAAGCAGTGATAAAGGAGACACTGAGACTTCACCCACCTCTTCCTCTTATGGTTCCTCATATGGCTATGGAGTCTTGCAACATGCTTGGCTACGATATTCCCAAAGAGTCACAGATTTTGGTGAATGTTTGGGCAATAGGGAGGGACTGGAAAGTGTGGGATGCTCCGTTGTTGTTCTGGCCTGAAAGATTTCTGGAGCCAAACACGGTGGTGGATTACAAAGGACGTCATTTTGAGTTTATACCCTTTGGTTCGGGTCGAAGAATGTGCCCAGCCATGCCACTCGCATCTCGTGTGCTTACCTTGGCATTGGGCTCCCTCTTGCATTCCTTTGATTGGGTTTTGCCAGATGGCCTCAAACCAGAGGAGATGGACATGACTGAGGGAATGGGAATCTCGCTAAGGAAAGCCATTCCTTTGAAAGTCATACCAGTGCCTTATAGAGGAGCTACTACAGCAAATGAATAACGATGTTATGACACCAGAGCCATGTGCAAATGATTTACCTTGCACAGCTTTATGGTCTGCAAACAGTAGTTATGTAAGATTGTCAAAAAAAATGGTTTGATTGGTGTTATAACGTTTGATCGGATGTCATCTTTTTAAGATGTTATGTATAACGTTGCATCAACCACACATCATTCGAGGTATTCTTTTGACATAGGCTTGGGTGCTCAACAATATACAAAAATACTAAAGAAACTGAACCAGTGTTCGCCGTTTGTTAGTGTGTGATTTAACCTTTTAGATGCTTCCCAGGTCATTATTCTTTACATTTTAAACTACTCAAATTCGAGGGAATGGGCAAAAGCTTTTTTGCAAAGTTCACCAACACATCAACATGGATTAAAGATTAATTGATTATTTTAATAAATCCATCTTAACAATTTGTACCTGCACAACGCTGCCTGCAGAGTACTAATACTGGTAAAATCCGTTTTGGATAAACGTAAAGACTGACGATTAGAGCATAACCATTTGAAAACCAAACACAAACGGCTGGATCTATTATGTTACCCTTTTCACCAAAATAATATAATGTTGCAGATGAAATATAGACACAAAAGGAAGGTAACAATACGTCCAGCCTTCAAAATGCATGGCATCATGGACCTGCAAATATTTACATTCTCTCTATATATAACTAAAAGGTCAGCTTGGCGAGCTGAACAAAACATTCATGTAAATTTGAAGTTGTTCAGACCTAATATGCCATTTCTCAATGAAGTTTACGCTTACACCTACGAATAGCCCCTTCTCTGGAAGCCTTTTCTTCGTCACATTCAGGAGTTTCTTCTACAACACTTTCTTCCTGCACAACCAGTCCTCGATTCCGCGATAGCTTCCTGATAGGTGTTAAAGCCAAAGTAGGTTGGGAATCGTCCACACCCATCCTTTCCTGAGGGTCAGCAAGGGTAGCACATTGAACCCGATGTGGCATCAACTCTTCCCCTTCCGGCACAACATCTTTCATAAGCTGTAAACAACGTTGGAAGACTTATATAGAGACTTGTAATTTAATGTCCAGGCCTTTAAATGAAAAACTCATTTGAACTATAGCAATATTTGCCAACAGGATATAATTCAACAGTTCATAATACCAACAACGTACATATACTTTTAATTAACTGTCTGCAATATCAATTTATGTTGTATCATACTGTCAGGATTAAAAACCCGCTTGATATCATTAACACTTTTCCTTTTAAACAATGATGTTGTGACTCTAAATGATTGCAACCCCATAAAAACGTCAATCATATCCTCCACCTCTTACTTTACATTCATATACCTATCCATACCTTCCAATCTTGGTAATCATATCTGAATACAAAATGACCATAAGAAACTTCTTTTGATGATACTAAATTAGCAGCTGGGGCATTTTTAGGAGCTGAAAAAGAAGACAGCGTAAGCACCCCTGGTACAAAAAAGAGATACTAAACAAGTAAGAAATTGATTGAGGTGGAAACACATCTTACAAACATAGTGGCAACGATTTTCATCGAGACTGATCTCAGCACGACCATCTTTTACAAGGAATGACAGAGAAAATAAATTTTCCACGGTCTGAGAAAAAGACTTTCTGTTGATAATTAAATTTTCAAGTCGGACACGTTTTGTCTTCCTCAAGATGTCAAACATCGTTGCCATGTTTTTGTCAGTATCAGTTTTTCCCACCGCACCAGCCTCATCAAGCTGCTCGAAACAAACAGCAATGCATTAATACCAGCGCACTCACAAACATAAAACACATAGATAAATCAATCTGTGTCACGACAGCCAAAGAATGTCACCAAACACTGAACTAAAAGTGTCCATTAGTCCTATAGTCAAAACAAGTACTAACGACATTGTCAAACACTTTCGTAGGAATGGCTTAGGAATTTGAAAAGGAAAGTGACCTGTTCGGGTCTAGTAGTTACGAGTGCGCGAGGATCACGTTGTTTGCGCACTCCGATTCTTCGTTTCTTGATTTCGTTGTCCATAGGTCCAAGCCTGTAAAAAAGCAGAATAATAACAGTAAGAAAGCATTACAGAATCGTGAAAGGAATAGAGAAGAGGAACTGACATGGTAGAAGAGCCATGAACGGAGAGGAACATTGGGGACACCGCAAGGCCAAGTTTCTGCCAATCGATTGAATCTTGGCCTTGACCTTGGCCATAGCGTATGAGCAAAGAGGAAACAAATTGTGAAGGAGTGACACCCTCGTTCGCCAAAGTCCTAACAGATCCTAACAGAGTGCGCGTCAGATCCAAGAGTGCCTCTGCATCTGCAACCTGCTCTCTGGGCTTCTCAACTGCAAAAATTCCATTTCAACCAAACCAATCACTGAAAGGTTAAACCACACGTCCAGCAGAGGAACTAGTGTTACGACAACGAGAACGAGACCGAGAACAAAACAAAGTTACTAGTACAGCTACCTACCTTGGTCGTGTAACTTGTCGAACTCGTCCAAAATGTTGTCGAAGTTGTCGGACTCAGTGTTCATCAAATCATCTTTTTTCTCTGTTAGGTTTGTTTAGGGTTAGCTAATTAGGGATAAAAATTGAATTTTGCGTTGTATATAAATTGAAGAGTGAGTGGTAACGTTACCTACCGCTGATGAGAGTCTTGAGTTTGAGGAACTGGGAGCGTATGACCCTGCGAGTGGCGGGGTTCTGCTCGCTCGCCGCTTTATTGTTGGCACCTCCCTCGCCGTCGGCATCCACTTCGGCATCGGCATTGCCTCTGCGCGAACGTTTCATTCTGTGAAACTCCAAAACCCTAATTTTGGAAGGAAAGGGGTTTGCTTGAAATTTGAACCAATTTTAGAAGTAGTATCTTGGAAACCCCTTTTAGGATTTGAATTTTGATGAGTGGGGAAATTTCAACCGCGGTTCACTTTCCCGCTTCGGTCAAAATTACTTTCTCTCTCCTCAAGAAGAATTCAATTGATTATAAACTTTCCTTAAAAATTTAATTTTACTAATTATATTTAAACTTTCTTAAAATTATGACTAAAACTAAACTTTCTTTATTATTATTTTTCAATTAAATCTTAGTTTTTATTGATACGATATCAAGACATTTTTGTTAAATGTGTATAAATGGTGTTAGTGTCGTTTACATATGACATGTGCAACACAATGTTAACGTCAGGTTGTACAAATCTTACATACCTAATTAAATTGTTTTAACAAGAATTCAGATTTAATTTAAAAAGAATATAAAAACTAAATTGAATAATTTGAAGGAAAGAAAATATTTTAGCCTAAAATTATAAGTATATATTTTCTTTCTCTTTGAAAATATTGCACCGGCACTTTTATATATATATATATATATATATTATATACACTCATTTAATTATTTAAAAAAATATTACAAAGTGAATTCATTATGTAGCTAATTACCACATAACTAGTTAGGTTTATTTTATAAGTAGTTAAAAATAAACTTTGTATGCAAAGTGAATTGAAACTATTTGATAAAAACACCGAAGAGTCTCAAACCCTTTTCGGTGTTTTCATCTTTGGTCTCTTCATCTTCCTCACTGCAAATCATGTCTCCAAAACCTCTCTCCTCTGAATTATAGATTACATCAATCAATCCAAAAGCTTCTCTTCCCTCTCCCGTTCTGCAATCCACAGGTTCACACATGAAAAACGCAATGGTATCCTTAGCCTTCAGTTTTTTGTCCTTCACAAACCGATTCCACCCTCTTGTGAACACGTAACTCTGGCTGCTCTTCCAGTAGCAGTATCGGAATTTCCACAATCTCATGAGCCTGTCATAAAACGCAACCTCAACGTCAACAACACTCCCATTTTCTTCATGCGATTCTGCACCACCGTCACACACGTTAGGAAAATAGGTGACTGCATGTTTTTTCGGGATGACAAGCCTGTTGAGCTTCCCCACGTCGCTTGGTGTCAACTCCTTCTGAAAAAGCTGGGTGCAGCAAAGCTGCTCCGTGCCGTGACCCTTCAAAGTTACGTGCTTCGGAACACCACCTTGTTGGGTTTCACGAGTTCTCAGAAATGTGGCAAAGTGTGATGGGTAGGTGCCATCTCTGATCATGCTCAGCATTCTTGCTGTGCTGTAATGGCTCTGAAACTGAGGCTCCTGCACCGTTTGATCGTTCCATGGAAAGTTTCTGTGGCTGTCTCCGCTTCTGAGTTTTATGCTGGCGCTGTCATAAGCCATTGCAGCCTCTCTTTCGGATTTGAAAGTCCCCAACCAGATTCTCTGGTGGTTTGCATATATCTGTGCACCCCAGTTCCCGTTTTGTTGAGGCACCACGCCTTTGAACTTCTGAACCAACGCCCCTGCTGCGTTATTGTCTTCTTGCATGGCGCCAAATGCTGCAGCAAAATTGATCTCGCTGCAATCTGAATAACCTTCCCTGTTTCTGTTCGTCATCACAGGGTTGAGATCATGCTTGAATCTTCTCCATCTTCCACGAAAGATATAGATAAAAACACCTTTTACATTGTTTATTTTTTATCTCTGAATTTGAAAGGGGTTGAGAATCCAACAGCTAATGGAAGAGACGCAAATCGTTAATTAACAGAAAGAAAATGGTGAGAAGACGATAGACACTTTGTTTCTCAGTTTCTTGATTCCTATAATTGTGATGTTAATTCTGTTGTACGAAGATGGCAACTGTGGAACTAACTAAATTTGGTGGTAGTAACAGCGCAGTTGGAAAACGGAACAAGATAGTTCAAACAATATTTGAAGTTGTGGCGAAGCAAATCTGAAGTGGCCTTGCCTTAATTTAGAAAAACCAGTAATCTATTATTTACCTCATTACCATCTAGTTTTGCACAATATGGTTGAAAAATGTATCTTAAACATTTCATGCTTCCTTAGTTGTCTTGTCGGAGCATTGCAAATTAGCCTAACATGTACGAATATCTAAAAACCATTCAAAATCACTAGCTAGCTGGTCAATGAACAAAACAGTAAAACATGGTAATGGTTAATAAATGACTTTTAAAATCTTTTTAAAACTCGTATACTTTCAATTCCTCCTGATCCTTCATGAGTTGACATTTTCTTTTTGTTTTTTCTATATTAGGTGTGAACTGTAAGTTCAAAAAAATATATGTTCTTTTCTGGTAATTGAAATGAAAATAGTTTGACGCCTATTTTTGAAATGGTCACTTCTGGTCTATTTCTAATAATAGATGCCACTGTGACCTCCTTAAAATTAGTATTAATTTTATATTTTCATCTTTTTATTCAGGAAATTATATGTAACTCCTTCATTTCATTGTTTTTAAAAATACTGTGTGTGTGTGTGTATATCTCTAATATACAAATAAGGAACGTATTTTTCTATACCAATATAAATGACTGTTAATAATTTGAGTGTGCAGTGCAGTACTGATATTTCTCTGTTCACAATCCAAGTCTAAACAGTATCTTTGAAAAACTCAATTATACACCAATTATGTGAGATTTTATTGATTTGTCATGCTCTTTTCCTTGTATTTTTTTTTTTTCCACAGAATGGTTTGTGTTCAAACCAAGCAAAGTGATGTCAACTTTACATTCTGCATTGTAGGTGATGAGTTCACTAAACTGTTACTTACATGACCACACAGGTTAACAAAGATGATGAATAAGATAATACGAGATTTCATTTCGTAACATGATTCGGAACTCTGCTGTTGTAGGTAAGTCCAATTCAAGCAATTAATCAGCTTGTGGACAGATATTGAAAGTGGAATAACCATTTCATCAACTGTCAACAACTCTTAACAGAACCACAAAAACTAGAGATTTGCTTGCTTGCATGCAATTTACGAAGGTAGATTCACATTTCATCATAAGAAAATCACACATCACTTACTATGTCAAACTGAATGGTTGAGATGATGAATGAAATTTGCAATACATAATTGAGAAGTTCAAAAACAATATGTGATGGTCATTCATCAGAGATTCATCATAGAGATACAACAACTAGAATCAATAAAGTTCAATAAAGTTCATGTATTCACACCACTTCCAATCTAAAACCTTAATTATACAATCAGTTCATAGACTAATACTGAGACTTAGATTTATGCTTAGATTTCTGACTATATTTACTGCTTGAATAATTGAAAAATGAAATGGAAGTGAAGGTACCAGAAATTGAATGAAAATAAAAATGTTGAAAAGGACGAAAAGACGTCAGATTCAGTGTTATAGGTGGAAAAGAAACGGCAGGTCCCTACATACACTGTTAGTATTTTATGGCTGAAGTGACCAGTTTGTGGCACAGAGTCGTCCATTTTAGAGTTTAAGATTTCTTTCCTTCCCTTTTCAGTGTTCACCACTATTCTCATCCAAATTGTCACTTTCTCTCCTCTTATCAACTCCAATCATTTAAGATTTCCGTATTTTTGGCTCAGCTACGTCAATAATAAAACCTTACTTTGAAACTGATATCTCTCACACCCTCTATATATTGCATGCTATAATCCAACTATACGATCAACAAACCCTCTTCTTCACCCTTTCAACATTTTCTTCATCTTCATATTTCTTCTCTTCTTCGCTTTGTAAGTCTTTTCCTTTCCCAATCAGTTAACTTCTCCTCTTGGCTAGCTATTGCCAAGAATGGCCTCTTCTTTCTCTGCCAACTCCACCAATATTGCCACAAACAAGGTACCACAATAATATTCATACAATTATTTCTACACATTCATTTCGAAACATGTATTGAACAGCTCCACTCATATTTAACACGTCTAAAAGTACAGGGTGTCTAACGTGTCAAATAATTCAACGCTGATTCCAAAAATTTTGAATTACACTGTCCACATAGATCCACTTTTGACTTCAAAACCTGTAATAGACATGGTGAAAAATAACTGATTGTATTTGTATGTACGACGCATTGATTCTAAGTACATGCACTATAAAATCGTTGATCTTTAATGGGAAAAAATGGAAAATTAATTGTCTTTTACTTTTGTATATGATATTTGCTTGAAATAGGTAATAGAAGGAGATAGCAGCTACAGAGAGGAATCTGTCATGGAGAGAAGTAGCAGAGCGGATGAAAAGAAAATAGGAGGAGCGAAAGTCGCAAGCCTCTTGCTAGGTACTGAACAAATGATCGATTAATTCATTTCTCAATTTTCAAGAAATAATTTCAAATATAACTTTTACAGTTGTTAGTAGAAGGGTCGATAAATCCATTGTATATGATAATCCGTGATTGAATGCACTTTTGGTTTGTTGTCAGTGAATCAAGCACTAGCTACACTAGCCTTCTTTGGAGTGGGAGTGAACTTGGTTCTGTTCCTAACCAGAGTTCTTGGACAAGACAATGTGAGTGCTGCTAATAATGTCAGCAAGTGGATAGGAACTGTTTACATGTTCTCATTGATCGGAGCATTTCTGAGTGATTCATACTGGGGACGATACTTAACCTGCACGGTGTTTCAGCTTGTTTTCGTTCTGGTATTTTACTCTTGGTCTTTTATTTTGACATTTTTATAAACAACGCTATCAACTCTTCTAGCATATCTGAAAATTTGAATTTTAACAGGGTTTAGCACTGTCCTCGTTGTCCTCTTGGCGTTTCTTGATCAACCCAGCTGGTTGTGGCGATGGCAATACTCCTTGTAAACCTTCATCAATTGGTGACGACATTTTCTACTTGTCGATATATCTAGTAGCATTTGGTTATGGGGGGCACCAACCCACCTTAGCAACGTTTGGTGCGGACCAATATGATGAGAAAAATCCAAAAGAGAGAAGTGCAAAAGTAGCTTTCTTCTGCTACTTTTACTTTGCCCTCAATGTTGGTTCTTTGTTTTCCAACACTGTACTGGTCTACTACGAGGATACAGGGAAGTGGACAATGGGTTTCTTGGTATCATTGGTCTCCGCTGTCATAGCCTTTTTGGCTTTCTTGCTCGGAACTCCGAGATATAGGTATGTAAAGCCATGCGGAAACCCAGTGGTGAGGGTTGCTCAGGTATTTTCTGCTGTTGTTAGGAAATGGAAGGTTGCTCCAGCAAAAGCAGAAGAACTTTTTGAGGTCGAAGGATCACAATCTGCTATAAAAGGCAGCAGAAAGATTCGGCACACAGATGATTTTGAGTAAGTATTCAGATTTAACAACAAATTGTATGATTACAAATGATTGTTTTCTTTTGTAAAAAGTAACATTTGAACACCAAACCAAGAACTCAACTCTACAGTCTTTCTGCAGAAGTATTGTTTTCCAGAAACATCAACTCATTAGAAATTACTCTTACCACAAAAATGTATACTGGTTTGTACTTGTTTCATCTGGGGTTGCTTGATTTTTCTATAAAAGATGGAAGAAAACGTAAAGATTGATTTTTTAATACCCGGCTGCATTGGATTAGCACGCCTACTTGATAAACATGATTATGAATAACTGAAACTTATATCTGTGATTTGTTCTTTAAATTGGGTAGATTCATGGACAAGGCAGCGACAATCAAAGAGAGCGAGGAGCAGAGTTCAAAGAATCCATGGCGGCTTTGCACTGTGACACAAGTGGAGGAAGCAAAATGCGTGTTGAGAATGCTACCGGTTTGGCTATGTACCATCATTTACTCAGTAGTGTTTACACAAATGGCTTCTCTTTTTGTTGAGCAAGGGGATGTGATGGACTCGTACATAGGAAGTTTTCATTTGCCAGCAGCGAGCATGTCTGCGTTTGACATCTGCAGTGTCCTTGTATGCACTGGAATCTATCGCCAAATCCTTGTTCCATTAGCAGGAAAACTAAGTGGTAATCCAAAGGGACTGAGTGAGCTTCAAAGAATGGGAATTGGCCTGATCATTGGTATGTTTGCAATGGTTGCATCTGGTGCCACAGAGATTGCAAGACTCAGAAGAATTATTCATGGCCAGAAGACTAGTTCCCTGAGCATATTTTGGCAGATCCCACAGTATGTTCTGGTTGGTGCTTCAGAAGTTTTTATGTATGTTGGTCAATTGGAGTTCTTCAATGGACAAGCCCCTGATGGCATAAAAAGCTTTGGGAGCTCACTTTGCATGGCTTCAATTTCTCTTGGAAACTATGTAAGCAGCATGCTGGTGAACATGGTGATGATAATAACAGCAAGGGGCCAAAACAAAGGTTGGATTCCTGAGAACTTGAACACAGGGCACATGGACAGGTTCTTCTTTCTGCTTGCAGGGTTAGCTGCTTTTGACTTTGTGCTATACTTGTTGTGTGCAAAGTGGTACAAGAACATCAATGTTGAAGATGGTGACATGGAAGAACATGAGCATGAACATGAGCATGATGATGTAAACAACAAGGTTTGAGAGTTTGAACATGTCCAATGGAAGTGTGCTGAGTATTTATTTTCTCTCCAAAGCATTATTGTATTCAGTGAATAAGAACTGCATTCTCTTTGTGGCAACCATACAGTGTTAGGGTTCTGTTTGTCATGAATTTTGGCTAAAGGATAAGCATGCCAGTGATTTGTTAATTGCTGGTTACATTATCCATTTATACCTTAGTTTCATCATTACCTTAGAATTAATTAATCGTGTACATTTAAAATTAATAAATATATATGATTTATAAATACCTTGTCTTCATTGCTGTCTTATTTAGCAATTTGTTCTTTTAACTCTTAAATTACAGAGTTTGATTTTTATGTGTAGTTAATATAGATGTTAAAAAAATTTTTACCCGTGGGTATCCGCAAATAAAACTCACAACGGATAAGAAATGGATATTAAAAATGGATATCCGCTATGTTAGGAATCCAAGTGTGAGTCTAACTCCCACATTCACCAGAAATGAGAAAGTAGAGCACCATATAAGGATCAAGGCCCATAAATCCATCGCCTTAATGCTTTGGGTTGAAAGTGGTGACAGTGTCTTACATTGTTGGGCTCAAGTCTTATTGGTATCAGCCAATGGTTAAAATCGGCTCATAAAGGTAATGAAATTAACACTTTTATTTAGATATTTTAATTAATCGGAGAAAATGAATTTGTTGATCAAAGCACTAGTTATGATTAAATATTTGGTTTTTTAACTATTTTTGTAAATACATGCGGTACCCATGGATATCCCGGATATGAAAAAAATATGTGAATACTCGCATAACGGATACCCGACGGATATAGGTACAGATACGGGATAAATATTTATCCAGCGAATAAGGTACGAAAGAACTACTACCCATACTCTATCTGCCTCATTAACATCCCAAATAGTGAATGTTAATTTACGCTCTCAATTAGTTACAAATAACTAATTAATTTTGCAATATAATCTAATCTGCAATTAATAAACTTCTCCATACAAAAATAGATTATTATTTTTACTTTATTATACTAATTAAATGTTAAGGAATTAAATTTTATAACTTTATTTCATATAATAATTATTCTAAAGTGCATAAAATAATTTTTAAGAGATCAAATAATTTCATACGTTAAAATTAGCTTATTGGTACCATTTCTTATATATAATTTCTCTGACTTATCTAAAAGTTTGTTTAATTTTTTTTTCCTTTTTGTCATAAAAATCCTATTAGAGAAGCTTATCCAAACAGTAGTATATGTAGACATTAAATTAATCTTTTCATATTTAGTAAAACTTAACTTACATTTTTTTATGATTTTATTTTAAATCATCAATTAAATTAATCTTTTTAGTTTGTGCAATGAAATAAAAGTAATCATACCAAAAAGGATTATATGATTTTGAAGGAAACATAATTCGAAAAATGTGTACATCCTAAACTTATATCAATTTGTTTTATTGCGACAAGGATTTCTTTAACATTTCAATGCAGTAACTTTTTCATTATTATTTCATTAGACTGCTTACAAAACTCAAGGATTCATCTTTAAAGTATATAATATATTTTCTATAAATTGTATTTTCTCATAAACAATTATATATAACAATTTCAGTGGTTAAAAAAACTTATCTGTCATAAATAGTGAATGTAAATAATATACAACCATCATTAATTGTTTTACAGGTATGTTTTCAAAAGTTATAAAACAAGGTAAGTTTATAATATTATTATTTACTTTTAAGTTTAAGGTGTTGTCCAATTTATTTGCTTTTAATGTAAAATTCATGTTTAATTTTTTTACTTTTTTTGTAATCCTTATTCGATACAAAGAATAAACTGTTTAATAATTCACAAGTTAATTTCTTTTTGTTTTACAAACTGTTTCAAATAATTTAGTTGATTATAATAGTGTCAGTTATATGTTATATAATGACTTATTATATTTTTATTGTTTTTCTTCCTGAAATATTGGTTAAAATAAATAAAACAATTACTTTAGTGAAATAAATTATATTTTCCACTAATTATTATGAATAAAAAATTAATTAACATTATTATAAAATTATTCAAAAAACTCGTGTATCGCATTTCCCTATCTAGTTACTATAAAAAGAATACAAATTTATCGTACATGGAAATATATAATTGAATAAAAAACAATTTCCATATCGGTATTTTCCAATTAAATGATATATATATATATATATATATATATATATATATCCAATTTGTTATAAATAAATATTTTAGACAAATACATTATATTTAGAGTTTAATTGGTGATTATTATTAGAATACTTCGAGTATATAAATTATATATTTATAGTTTAATTGATGATTTAAAGTTATTTTAATTATAAAAATATCTACTAAAATGGTAAAATTAAGTCTAATTCATTTTCATTAAAGTTATCTCAATCATTTGATATGAGTCGAAGGCATATTTTTTTCTCTTATTGTAATTCAAATGTTGGGTCTATATTTTAATAATTTATGATATTATTCTTATAGATACTAATATCATGATATTTTATAAATCAAATAACACTTTTGTAGTCATTTCTAGATCAAAGATTTTAACAAATATTTTTTCAAGATTAAGATGGCAAAATTCAACAATGATATTGTTAATCTCAGAATAATATGAAGGAAACTAGATTGATGAACTCAAAATATTTTGGCACACCCATGAATCATAATACTAAACTTCTACCTAATTATATAAGATAGATTATTATAATAACTCTCATGCCATATTATACTTTGATAACATATAGTCTAACTTAATCTTATAAAAAGTCAGTAATGTGAGATTTGTGCAATTTATATATTATAAATTGATTTTTGTCTCTAATGGATATAATTTTTTTTAAATATTAAAATTTAATTTATTGATAAAGATGAAAGAGTACAAATAGTAAGTAGTAAGTAGTTCTAATGCATTTTAGTTGAAACAATTGAAAGAAGAGAAAAGTCGTCAATTTACCTATTTAAGAGAGTGAAAACATCACTTTAAAAATAATATATTATAATTTGGTTAACTATGTTTTTAATGCTTAAACTATATCACGATTTTGATTTTTCTTCTTATATCAAACTTTTATCCTATTAAATTCCTAATACTAACAAAAATGTACAGATAGAATTAATTTCGTCTAACGGTGTTAACTGTTATTTGATGTGATAAATGAAGAAACACATTAACTTTTGAAGACATTATTAGGAGAAAAATGTTTGTCACACCAAAATATAGTTAACACTATCGAATAAGAAAAATACGTACACGTTTTAAAGTATGGAAACCTAATAAGATAAAAGTTTGAAATAGAACAAAAATCAAGATCACTTTATAAGTTATAAGTTAGAGAAAAAAAAAACATAATTAACCTATTATAATCTACAACATGCTAATATTT
>Ga0214543_1000057_pt1 | contig 134290 bp, 80 predicted proteins | sample CNSS2metaG_FD_160094 | JGI IMG/M metagenome (GOLD analysis project Ga0214543, IMG submission 160094) | Root nodule microbial communities from cowpea collected in UCLA plant growth center, Los Angeles, California, USA - CNSS2 | ecosystem: Host-associated > Plants > Roots > Nodule | place: USA... | reverse complement strand
AAAAAAAAGTGTATATATATATATATATATATATATATATATATATATATCTTGCACAAGTCTTTTAACCAATACAAAAAAATTATTTTATTTTTTTAATATTTTTATTATTTTTAAAGTAAGTTGTCAAATGATTATTGAAGCATGGAAAAACTTTTTCTCTTTTTAATTTTTTTTTCTATTAGTTATGTATTTACTTACATGTTATTCATTCACAAAAGTAACTACTGTATTTTGTTAAGTGGGAAAAAAAAAGAGAAAGCAGTGTTTAACTGTGTTATAATGGAATAAGAAATTTATTTTTAGGAATACAAGACTAAAATTTAAAAGAAAAATTGAAATTCATATCGATGTTTGTTATTAAATTTTAAAAATTTCCTGCATAATATGAAGTTTTTATGTTTATGAATGCTGAGACCAATCTCTTGTATAAATTTTTTGACGAGTAAAACAAAATGACCATAAACAACCTTAAAATTTTGTGTTTTTCAATGAGAGAAAATTATTGTGTTTCCAAAGATTTATTTATTTTATTTATCTACATTATTTTCTATCAACCGAAGAAAGACTTTCCAAGACTAATAGGATAAAACTAATTATAAAATGGTGTTGGAAATAGTCCAAATGTGAGTTAAAATCTCATATTGAATAGAATAAATAAAGTTAAACACTATATAAGAATAAAGATCCATAACACAATGTCTTAAAGTTTTGGGATAAAAGTATGATCAAATACTTTATATGTGTAAGACTAATATCATATAATCATATGAAACCACAATTTCTTAATGACTATAACCATAACCCATATATAACCAAAACATGTGAAAAAATATAACTCATCAATGGTATCAGAGTCGATAGTTCGGAGTGATTGACCTCAATGACTATAACCATAACCCATCTATAACCAAAATATATGAAAGAATATATAACCCATCATATCTCTTCATATATTTTACAGATTATTTGATTTGTTATGGTTAGTGTTTAGCACTTGAAACAGCATTTACTAAATTCAGCTTTCTTTGCGTTGAACATTTCAACTAATTTACATTTATATTATTTATATTCATAATATTCCTCTCAGAAAACAAATGATTTTATCAGATTCAATTTTTCTATTTTATAATCAATTATCTTATTTACATTAAATACTATAATCAATAACATTAATCTAAAATAAAATTATAAAATCTTCTTTTACATTATCGTAGTTTCTATGATAATGACATGTCTCCAATCTTAATTAAAGACTTTATCAAATTAACAACTTAATCAAACAATTAGTATAATAATTAAACAAATATCAATTCTTAATTGAAATTAATAAAATAACGGATCCTATATATACAAAATTATTTATAATACTAAGCTGAATATTCTCCTTCAAACACAATTTATTCTGTATCTAAGATGAAATCCTTAAAATTCGACCAGTCAATCAGTTGATTAATGAATATAATTTCATAATAATTTTGAATAGTGACTAAACTTCATAAAGTAATTTATTTATACCTATTTTTATGAAATTATGATATTAAGAAACTATATTAGACATTTGACCAATTTCAATCAAAGAAACAAAATCACAAGTGTCCCCAAAAATAAATATACCTATTTTGGTAACTTATTTATTTATTAAGTTATGTAGATGGAAAGGTTTTAAGGAGAGCAAAGTATATGAAATAACTATGGTTCTCTTGTTTATTATTTTACCTTTACTTTCAAGTCTAGAAATACCATTTATTATTAATGTGTCATCGATGCACAAGCAAATATATTAAAGGTTATAATACATAAAATGTTTATAAATCAAGTTGGATGAATTTATAAATCACCATAAAATGTTTATATTACGTGTTTTACAAGATATTAAAGGTTATAATACATAGGTGCATACATGGTAACAATTTATGGACCTTAAAACCAATTATTTATTTACATAAAGAATGTTTTTGAAAATAGAAATATTGTTTTTAAATATTATTATAAAAAAGTTCTGAAATAATAATAAGTTTTAGTAACTAAAAATAATTAGTCTTGATCAATTTAAATATTAATTTATAAATTAAAAATTATTAAAAATTAAAATAGTTTTTATTATAAATTGAATTGATTATTAATATTATAATTACCGAACTTTTTGTTACATAAAAAATTATTTTTTAATTAAAAAATTGATTTTTAAATTGATCTCAAATATATTTTTAACTACCTAAATTAATCATTACTTAAGATTTATCTTATAGAGTATTACCTTAACTTATTTTTTACCACTATTTTTTGTTCAATTTTGTTTCCATCTTTGATCAATAAATTGGAAACTTGATTTTAATGAGGTCTAAATCAATCAGATAGTCGATTAAATTGGTTAATGAATAATTTTTTATATATGTTTTTAAAACTATATTATTGATAGGAAACATCTATTAATTTTGTAAATATCATCAATTCGAGAAAACTTGATTAGCAATCACAAGTACATGTACTTAGCTTTAACACTATCAAATCAAATGAATAATACTTTTAGCTTACAAATTTAATACAAATTTAAAATAATTTTGATTTGTGAATTAAATTCCTATCTAACCTCATAACTGGTCGCAATAAAAGTGTTGGGTATTTCAAAGACATGAATCTTGACTAACTTGAGTCAAAGATCGACCAATAAGAAAGCTAAGATTCTTTAAAAAGTTTTTTTTTTTCTCGATATCCTATTCATGAAAAAATCAAGTTCTTCATCACTTCCACCAACAGATTCTGGTGTATTTGTTGGAGAGGAGATTTTATATAATTTTTATAAAATGAAATATTTATAATTTAATTTAAAATAAAAATATAATTTTAATAATTATTTAAAGATAAAAAACATGTTTAACCAATATCAAATTTATTCAAACAATGCACATGCAATTCACACAGTTAATGCAGTTAATTCAAGGAGTGTCTCCTAATTGAATGTTGATATCATTCAGTACTTTGCCTCTTCCTTCTCTTAAAATCAAAGCACACTAACACAATTCCAACCCCACCAACCCTCTTACATAGAAGTTATTCTCTGCTTAGGATTGTACTGTCATGATTTTTTCACTGCTCAGTTATTCTGAAGAACAATAAAACTGTCATTTCCCAGTCATTAATTATGAAAATAGGAAGCATGCGTGTCTCCTTCCTCAACCATTCTCTTGCCATTTTTTTTCCTATTAATTTGGTTACCACTGTCGGTTTCCTTATATTTTAGTCTTTTTCATAGTACCTTGTCTCTTACTGCGCTAGCTTCAGCGTATATGCTGCTGCTGCTAACTCCAAACTAATACACTTCAATTTCACCCCTCCTTGGGTTGTCGGTGAAAGATCTTCAGAATGGGATTGCAGCTCATTTTCCTGCTAATTAAGCTACATTTTGTTACATGTACACCCCATCTTCATGAATATGCTGGTATGAGCTTGATTTAGATGTTTTGATGAGTTCCTTTATATTGTTGCATGTATGATCCATTTGAGAAGCTCATAAATTATTGTTGAACATGAAATGTGGTTCACATTTATGGGGTGTTTGTTTGTTTGAGGAACTGGACTGCATATTTGGATGTTCATAGTATCCGCTACTATGGGTTTTGTTTTCATGTTGATTCTCTCTGAGATTGTAAATTTTTAAATGAGCTTTGTCTTAGTTTCACCCTTTTCTCTTTTTCTCATCTTCACGCTTTGTAAAAAAACGTGTTCTGTAGCAAGCTATTTGCACCATTCGAGAATCCGAAGCCCTTCAAGCATTGCATTTCCACCCACAGAGTCACCTACTACAGTTCCTGCTGGTACTACACTTCCACCTTCCCAACCATTCCCCAAAAGAAAATGGATGCACAGTTCTATGGACTCTCCAATTCCACGCCACAAGCATCACCATTCCAGAAGAAAGTTCAGCAACCAAGCTCCTGGACCAACCTTTTCAATCAATCCCCATACTCATCAAGGTTTGATTATCTGACAAATAAAGTTAATGCACAATTTCAACATTTATTGCCTTCAACACCTCAAAATTAACTACATTTCTTCTGCAAACTTCTCTTGAAAAATCTAGGTCCTCCTCCTGTCATCAAATCACAACATTCATTCTCTTCACCTGTAAATGCACCAGCACCAGCACCAATAGTTCTATCACACCACTTGAATGGTAATAAACATTCATTTCGGTCATTTCTCTTACTTCTATTTTTTATGTGCTGTCTACCTTGATTGCTAATTAGAGTTAGCACCTCATTGTTTGTGTCTTGCTCTGTCCATCACCATCAGTACCGTATACTTCACCTAGAATTTCACCTCTAGGTTCATCAATGAAGAAGACAAGGACTCCACCAGCAGCATATGCTTTTGTTCTACCATCTCCACCGCCTAACAAAGGTATTATTGATTCCTTCTCTTCAATGTTCGCACCCAAGTTATGCAATATATGTGTATTGATCTCATTCGTGATTGATTTTTAGATTGTATGTCACTGACATGCTCTGAGCCCTTGACATATACACTTCCTGGATCACCTTGTGGTTGTGTTTGGCCACTCCAAGTTAAACTTCGCATCAGCGTTGCAATATACAAGTTTTTTCCTTCGGTTTCAAAGCTGGCCAAAGAAATTGCAGCTAGTGTTTTGCTGAACCGTAATCAAGTACGCATTGTGGGTGCCGATGCAACTACTCAGCAGCTCGAGAAAACTACTGTTCTCATAAACTTGGTGCCCCAAGGAGTGAAATTTGATGATACAACAGCTCTTTTAATATATAAGAAATTCTGGCAGAGAGAGATTCTCAATGATGATTCTACCTTCGGTTCCTATGAAGTGCTCTATGTTCATTATCCAGGTTATACATTAACAAAATGTTTTTAAGACCATTTTTGTGTTTGTATTGTATGAAGTCAATAAATGTAGTATATTTGATTTCATTTATCCTTTTTTGATAACATATTCAGGTCTTCCACCGTCTCCACCTTCAAATGTTTACGGTATAGATGTTGAACCATACCCTGGTCACGACAACAATGGAACAATAATAAAACCTTTAGGAGTAGATGTCTCAAGGAAGCAAAAAGAAGGGAGTGGTGGAAGAATGCTTATTATGATCATCCTTTCATCTTTTACCGCCTTCCTTCTATTCATTGGACTTGCATGGATTTTTCTCTTGAAGTGTGGTTCCAGCACTCTTGAACCTGGACATATACCAGATGCCAAAATTTCATCCTCTTCAATGCGATCAGGTAACTTAAAAGCAAGTGAGGACTACCTTTACTTTTCGGTAATTTTTGAAGACTTAATTTCATGGACAACTTACTTCATGAAGTTTGAAGTGTTAGTTTCAGCTTTTCTGGTTACGATGCTAATATAGTCTTTTGTATTCTGGGATTTATTCAGATATTGTGCTTGAAAAATCTTGATCTTAGCTATTTACTTGAGTGTCTCCATGTTCAAGTAGTAAACAGTGGAATTCATTATGAATATATGTTCAAAGCAGGTACTGCCAGTGTTAGGTCATTGACTTATGCGAGCATGCCAGGTTCTAGATCAATGTCCTTCGGTTCTGGAACAATAATCTATGCAGGATCAGCTAAAATATTTTCTTTGAACGAAATCGAGAAAGCAACAAATAACTTCAATTCTTCAAGCATACTAGGAGAAGGTGGCTTCGGTCTTGTTTACAAGGGTGACTTAAATGATGGCAGAGAGGTGGCTGTGAAGATTCTCAAAAGGGATGACCAGCATGGTGACCATGAATTCTTTGCAGAGTCAGAGATGCTTAGCTGCTTGCACCATAGGAATTTAGTTAAACTGATTGGTATATGCACAGAGAAACACACTCGCTGCTTAGTGTATGAGCTTGTTCCTAATGGCAGCGTGGAATCCCACTTACATGGTAGGCTAAGTCACTGAAATGATGATGAAAGTCATCAACACTTTTGAAAGCCAATTCTTAAGAGCCTGATTTTTGAATACTCTAACTTGTGGCTAGGTATGGACAAAGAAACCGAACCACTAGATTGGAATGCCCGGATGAAGATTGCACTTGGTGCAGCTAGAGGATTAACCTATCTGCATGAAGATTGTAATCCATGTGTCATACACAGAGACTTCAAATCCAGCAACATCTTATTGGAATACGATTTTGTACCCAAAGTTTCAGATTTTGGCTTGGCTAGAACAACATTGAACGAGGGAAACAAGCCCGTTTCAACTCATGTTATTGGTACATTTGGGTAACAATCTCTTCCTACACCTTTTGTGTTGATGATTGCAATGAACTCATTTCATTTGTTACGGATGAAAACTGATTTTGTCTCATTGGCATCTTGTTTTGAAGCTACGTAGCTCCTGAATATGCAATGACAGGACATCTTCTTGTCAAAAGTGATGTTTACAGCTATGGAGTTGTGCTCCTTGAGCTGCTAAGTGGAAGAAAGCCTGTGGATTTGTCGCAGCCACCAGGACAAGAAAACCTTGTTGCTTGGGCTCGTCCACTTCTTACAAGTAAGGAGGGTTTGCAGAAGATCATAGACCCCATTATGAAGGATAGTGTTTCCATTGATACCATTGTAAAGGTTGCAGCAATTGCATCAATGTGCGTGCAATCAGAAGTCACTCAGCGTCCTTTTATGGGTGAAGTTGTTCAGGCCTTGACATTGGTATGCAGTGAGTTTGAAGAAAAAAGATGACCCTGTAATTGGTCTTATAACCGGTGTTCCAGGTGAGACAGTGGGCTTTCAGAGTGCAACAGAACCTGGTTGAGAATCAAGGTAGCACTATTGTCATCATAAGTAATGTTCATATGGTGCAAGAATTTGAGTCATTGGGGTTATTTGTATAGAGGGGGCATGAAAATTCAACTAAATTGTGTCAAGAGTACCATTAAACTTTCACAAAGCAAATTCTAATGACAATGCAAATTTGGTCATCGTTACTTACTAATTCAAAAACATTTTTGCTTTTCAAAACAGGAATCACTATAGTAAAATTTGACAAAACAATACTTCAAGAAGTTAAGCAGGGACATCTATTGCTCAATATTGCCCACTATGTATGGATTTTTGGCTGTATTGTATGTACAAAATATGTGTTCTCTACCTTTAATATTATCTATAAGTACATCATAGAAAAATAGAAATTCTAAATACCACAAAAATAATTCAACAAATTCAGCGAGAACTCAGAAAAGTGATAGGAAAATACTACTGTCTCAAATCTCAGTGACTAAATTTGTGAGCAATTTAGTTAAATGAAACATGCGCACAGTATTTAAAAACACTTACTTCATAGACTCCTGTATTGAACCAGGATAGGTGCATTGTCCAAATTCTCATTTCTGATTAAACCCACATCGAGTGGTATTGTAAAGTCAATGTGATGATCATACTATAATAAGAAGAGACTGCTACATTTATATTCACGGAGCCATGTGATAAGCACAAAGCGAACTATTCTTTCGCCTTTTACTAAAGAATACCGTGTGTTTGTCACTACAAGTGGCATACGTTTATTTTTGGAAGAGTCTTGATAAAAGGCTCTGCAATATTAGTTGAATTTTCAATGATTACTATATATATTTCCTAAATGAAGTATTTATTGGAAGATTTTTATATATATTTCCTAAATGAAGTATTTATTGGAAGATTTTTATTAGGTTTCATGTCTTTCAGCTTTAGCAATGCAATATTAGTCTTATCTTAGTACCTGTTCTTGTGTTTATGATGATGTCTTTATTGAAATTTTTTCTTTAGTTTGTATTTTATTAATACCAACTTTTTCTCTTTTCAGAATTCTTTCTTTATGTGATTTTATTTTTTCATAGTAAACCAGATGCCAGAGTTGTGAACAATGTTATTCACGTCTGGCATGAAAACTGCTTTCACTAAAAGTTCTACAAGTTGTGGGTGAGGGTGAGTAATAATTGATATCTCAGACATCTATATTTGACTCAAATGTATGGTAACAAAGCAACTGCATGATTTTATTAGTTGTGACATTTACCATAACTCAAGTTGAAATGTCCTCTACAACGAGGACAAAAAAGCAAATAATTAAACTTTTGAACTAAATTTGTGAGCAATCTAATTAAATGAAGTGTTGGACAGTATTGAAATACAATCACCTCAGACAAAAATATGAAGGATGCATAAACATCGAGTGGCATTGCATAAACAAGTTTTGTGATCATACTACAAGAAAAGGCCAACAGTTCTTTCACGGAGGTCCTAATAGACTGTCTGTAATGTTTATAATTTTTCCAAAGAGGATGCAATTGAAGTGGCACAATTAAATTAGAAATTTTCTGAAGAGATTGAAAATATCATTTCATTGATTTTGTATTAACTCTATTCTTGCTGTTTCCTCTAAGTAGACAAACTTCTTAAAAGATGTTTTAATGTCTCACCCTCCCCTCAGTGCTTATTTTTAATTTTTTAATAGTTATTTATTTAATTATTAATAGTGATATAAAAGATTTATTAGGAATCTGAACAAATCAGAGTTAGTTTGGTTGGATGGACAACCACAGCCTGCTTCAGCTTACAACACACTACTGTCTTCACCTTGTAGCTGCTGCTGATGATTATAAGGTCTTCAAAAATCTTCAATTCATGGTCTCAACATACCAAATAATCGGTATTCTTTAGTAAAAGGCAAAAGAATAGTTCGCTTTGTGTTTAACTCATGGCTCCGTGAGATATCAAAGAAGAGCATTTCAATATTATATAGCGATCCTATATCTGTTCATACACTAACACAGTCGATGTGGACTTCAAACCTTCTATCAGACATGTTAACTTGGTCATGTATAATTCAATTTTATTATTTAATATCATTTTTGTGTTTTAATATGAATTTAATATCAAATTTTAATTAGATTTCTACTCTGTTATTGACTTTGGATAAATTCTTTTCAGCTTCTATTGTTATAAAATAATAAACATCCTTTTTGATATGATAAAACATTTTTTATAAAAATACTACTGAATATTTTATAAAGAAAATTTATCAAACAAAGAAACATGTCATAAGTTTTTTTTTTTTGCATAATTTTTTAATATTTTGTAATTTTAAATTTTCTCAAATAATTGTTACATTTTTTTCAGTTTTTATTATTTTAAATCAATTAAACACCATTTTCAAAAAGTCATGAAACATTTGATATAAAAAAGTTTATAAAAAGAAAATTATCAGACAAGCATGCTATAAATTTCTCACAAATAATTGCTATATATTTTCAGTTTCTATTCTTATAAAACTTCTATTAATTCATCCTGAAAACTACTTTATTCCCATTTACTCAATTTGAAATTTAACAGAATTATTACAAATAAGACTCTACTATATTGGTATATCCCACAAAATTCTTGAACTAAACAATAACTTCAAAATCCATGTAGTATTATCTCACAACATAACTCAAGTATTACGAGAAATGTATAAATCTTTGAACTAAAATTTACAGAACTTTACCCCTGAGGGAGCCCTTCCAGAAATTCTCGAAGGCCCAGGGTAAACCCAGGCCCAAGAGGGGGTTTGGAAATAGTTTTCAACCAGCAATAGACGCGCCTCGGTTAGAACCTCACTAGCTGCGTCATTGCCCCAAGCGCAAAGATACTTCGCAACATCATCTCACAAATTATTTATTAGCTTTTGTCAGTCTCAACAACCAATTATTTCCTATGTGGGACTTAACCAATGTTCCAATGAGTTGCTAGATCATTTTCAACTTGATGATTTTACCCACCATTCCAGTGATTGATAGCAGCATTCCTCCTGTTTTTTTAAGTCTCTGCTACTTATCCAAGTCAGAGGAAAATTTTTTTAAGTCACTGATTAACAAAAGGTTTCTTTCATAGCAATGGCATGTATATTTTTCACAACATCAAATTTTGGATTAAGAGAGACTGATAAAGACGAAGAAGTTTGAGTATATAAATTATTTCATGACCCAGGATGACAGGAGATTTACTAAGGGACTAAATGTGGTGAAAAGATAACACGGGAAGAGTTTTCTACAGCATCTCTCATCCTGTAGAATGAGAGCCTAAATCCCTCATTTTTTTACAGTTTCAGATATTTTTTTTCCTAGTCTCTGTACACTCTATTCAATTTATAAGTTTTAAGTTTGAAATGAAATATTTTGGATAACATTAATGTTTTTCAGACGTTTTAAGTGGACGTTAATGACTACATATCGCAGCCATGAACCATGTAGTAGAAATGCATAGCTGCAGTATTTGTATATGCAGAAATTTTGGTTCTGTGACTGTTTGTAAAACTTTTTCTTTCCCACTCTTTTGAACGTAACTCGAACAGGTACTTTGTCATGTCATGTCATCCCTAGTTGTCAAGTTTTATAAATGTTTTTGTTATTTTGGGAAATGGTTTCTTTGATTTAACCCCAACCATGTGTACAAAAACCTGGTTGTGTGTCTGTTACACGGGAAACTAAGATGGTTGAAAAGCTTGATGCCGAATGCAGTTTCAAAGTGTTTCCGTTCTCTCTTGTCACCATTCCAATCCATTTTTGTGGTCTCTCCTTCAATCTCCCACATACACACGCACTCTTTCTACGTTACCCACACACATGAACTTGTTGATTCCCTCCATGTCTTTTTCCAGCGTTGCCTCACTCTGCATCAAGCTCGCCAGCTTCACTCCCAATTGCTTCTCACCGCTGCGCATCGCGTACCCTTCTTGGCCGCCAGCCTCATAGCCGCTTACTCCCGCTTTGGCTTTCTCTCAGACGCTCGCAAAGTGTTTGCTGCAATCCCAGTTGAGGGACTTCATCATCTTCTTTTGTGGAATTCCATTATCAGAGCCAATGTCTCTCATGGCTACCATCAACACGCGCTTCAACTTTATCTTGAAATGCGAAACCTTGGCATTTTGCCCGACGGCTTTACTCTTCCCTTGATAATACGGGCCTGCTCGTCTCTGGCTGTCTCTGGTCTCTGCAGGATTGTCCATTGTCATGCTTTGCAGCTGGGGTTTCGGAATCACCTTCATGTCGTCAATGAACTCGTGGGTATGTATGGGAAGCACGGGCGAATGGAGGATGCTCGCCAACTGTTCGATGGAATGTCTGTTAGAAGCCTAGTCTCGTGGAATACTATGGTTTCGGGTTATGCTTTCAACTGTGATTCTCTTGGTGCTTCTGCGATTTTTAAGAGGATGGAGTTGGAAGGTTTGCAGCCGAATTCGGTGACGTGGACCTCCCTCTTGTCAAGCCATGCTAGATGTGGGCTTTATGACGAAACTGTTGAGTTGTTTAAGTTGATGAGGACGAGGACAAGGATAATTGACATCAGTGCTGAAGCATTGGCCGTGATGTTGCCTGTGTGTGCTACTGTGTTTCAAGTTGACTGGGGAAAAGAAATCCATGGGCTTGTTGTTAAAGGTGGATATGAAGATTATTTGTTTGTGAAAAATGCTCTGATAGGTACATATGGGAAGCACCAAAATTTGGGGGATGCACAAAGGGTGTTTTTGGATATAAAGAACAAGAGCCTAGTCAGTTGGAATGCTTTGATATCGGCATATGCTGAAGCTGGATTGTGTGAGGAGGCCTATGCAACATTTTTGCAGATGGAGAAGTCATGTACAGATGGTCAATCCCCAGTGAGGCCTAATGTTATAAGTTGGAGTGCGGTGATCGGTGGCTTTGCTTCTAAGGGGCTTGGTGAGAAGTCACTGGAACTTTTTAGGCAAATGCAGCTTTCCAAAGTAATGGCAAATTGTGTGACAATTTCCTGCGTTTTATCAGTTTGTGCAGAGTTAGCTGCATTGAACGTTGGCAGGGAGCTCCATGGTTATGCCATTAGGAATTTGGTGGGTGACAATATATTAGTAGGAAATGGTCTGATTAACATGTATATGAAGTGTGGGAACTTCAATGAAGGACATATAGTGTTTGATAGTATTAAGGGTAGAGATTTAATTTCGTGGAACTCCTTAATTGGGGGTTATGGAATGCATGGGCTTGGTGAGAATGCTTTAAGAAGTTTTGATGAGATGATTAGAGCAGGAATGAAGCCAGACAACATCACTTTTGTGGCTATTCTATCTGCTTGCAGTCATGCTGGACTTGTTGCCGCTGGTCGTAACATTTTTTATCAGATGGCCAGAAAGTTTAGCATTGAACCTAATGTAGAGCATTATGCATGCATGGTTGACCTCCTTGGTCGTGCTGGACTTTTGAAGGAAGCAACTGATATTGTTCGAAACATGCCTATTGAACCTAATGAGTATATTTGGGGAGCCCTTTTAAACTCATGTAGAATGTATAGAGACGTGAACATTGCAGAAGAAACAGCATCGCAAATTCTAACCCTGAAGTCAAAAATAACAGGGAGTATCATGCTGCTGTCCCATATATACGCTGCAAATGGAAGGTGGGATGACTTCGCAAGAGTGAGGGTGTCGGCAAGAACAAAAGGTCTTAAAAAAGTACCCGGTCAGAGTTGGATTGAGGTGCGAAAGAAAGTTTACATGTTTTCAGCAGGGAATTCAGTTCATTTGAGTCTGGATGAAGTTTATGTGATCCTTGAAGAATTGGCCCTTCACATGGCGAGTGAAAATTATAATCTATAGTTTTGTCAAGAATTTGTTTATTGTTTATAATCACTCATTATTACTCTTGTTGCAATCTGGGAGCCAATAGGGTAGATATTATATTTTGCCATGACTTATTTCATGAACTACTGGACAATGACACTCTGAATTTGAGTTACCCAGAAAATTTTGGCTAGATATTAATATATTTTTCCATAATGCATAGAGTCCATTATCTTTACGTCCTGTTTTGGAGTGGGTTTAATATGTTTATAGTTGTCTTAAAAATAAGCGAGGTTTTATTTTATTTTTTAATAATTTGGAATGAATATTTTGCTCTTCTTTCTATATTAATGTCATTTTAGAGCCTTCTTTCTATTCCATGGAGTTTCCTGACATTTTCTCTTTAAATGCGGTTCATGCACTCACATGAAATGGGATTCTATAGGCAAGTGAACTGCTTGCATCATAAAACGAAAGGATTTTCATAAATGTTTCATGTGGAGTCATGTGACTAACACCGCGAAATATTCTTTCGTCTTCTAAATAAGAAAACTTTTAAATGACATACACTTCTTTTTATAAAGAGTACCCCTGTCGGGAGTGTTCTGCAATGTCAGTTTCAACTATAAATATCTATTTTCAATCTAATTTGTATTATATTGAGGAATGTTTGATTATATTGTTCTGTTATTTGCTTTTTCAAAAGGATTACAGTTGTACGTGAGTAGTGACTAGTGGTATTTATATAGACTTTGTACATCTAAATCTAACTTATTGTTTGAAATACTTGACTGATAGTTGTTAAATGCTAAGAAGTACCTTTACTTTCTAGAAATTTTTAAGCATCCTTCAGTTCTGAAACAATAATGTATGCAGAATAGACTACACTTACATGGTAAGCAAAAGACACTGATGATGAAAGACATCAACACTTTTGGAAGCCAATTCACAAGTCTGGCTTTTTAATGCTGTAAGTTGTTCCTAGGTGCTGACAGAAAAACCAAACCACTTGATTGGATGTCCAGATGAAGATTGTAGTTGGTGCAGATAGAGGATTAGTTTATCAGCATTTGAAGATCCATGTGACAGGCAGACACACAGGACTTCAAATCCAATAACCTCTTATTTGAATATTTGGGATATTAGAATAAAGAGGATTATAGTAGTCACTAATTATACGGATATAGTAGGGTTAGAGTAAACATAACAGCAAAAAGCTCAGCCCACAAGAATTGAACAAAAAGTATTTTAACATAACTGGAATTCGGACAAAAGAAATAACCTGCATTCCACAAAAATTTCAATAACCAATAAAACTAAATTTGAACTAAAGTTGCAGAGCCCTCTAGAGAGGGCTCTTTCAAAAATAAGGGTATACCATTTAGCGAGACAAACACACGGTATTCTTTAGTAAAAGGCGAAAGAATAGTTCGCTTTGTGTTTAGCTCATGGCTCCGTGAGGAACTATTGGAGAACATTTTCATATTATATTATGATCATTGATCTATTCCTACATTAACACAGTCGATGTGGACTTTGGTCAGAAATGCTAACTTGGTTATCCCTGTTATATAAAATTTTCATTAGATCTCTACCTATTATTGAGTTTGGATTAAAATTTTCAGTTTCTATTAAAACACATAGTAACTGTATTAAAGATTGTCTGGTATTTTTGAAATTCTTTTCTTCCTCAATAGAGAGGTGTTTTTTTTATATGTATAATAACTTGTAACTGCCTTAAAGGTTGTCTGGTATTTTTGAAATTCTTTCCTCTCTCTTGTTACTTCTCATTAACGCATTAACTTCTGTTATAATGTGTTAACCTATGTAAAAAATGTTATTAATAAATATATCAAATTCTCTTTGAGCAAACATGATCTCACATCTTCTGTAGTATAAAAGAGTTATGTGACATTTATATCTTATACATTTTGAGTTTCTGTAACCAAAATTATTAAAATTAATCAATTATATAATGTTATTTCAACTCTACCTAAGATGAAGCTAATTATATGTTGTATTTGTATGTAAACTGCATTGGAAGAGAGAACCTGATTATCAATTTTCACTTAAAATTTTGTTTATGTAGATATCTAATTTATCGCTTGGTATCAAATTTAACGACTAGGAGTAGTTTTAGCAAATGTCTTCATTCCAAGAAATTCTTGTGGACTATGGGCTTTCTGTTTCGATTGATGATCTAAACCTACCATATAAAATTATAACAAATGACTTTCTAATAAAATTAATTAGACAATATAGCATAGATCTTTTCAAAAATCAATTGATGGATGATTAAAAATACTATTAGAATTACATTAACCACTCTTCATGGATGATTCAACACATACAGTTGACCATTTATCATGAATGATTCAACACATTGAGAAGCATCTCAATAACTTAGTAGAATTTGAACTGAAATTGCAGAGCCCTCGAAAGAGGTCTCTTCCAAAAATAGGCGTATGCCACTTAGCGAGACAAACACACGGTATTCTTTAGTAAAAGGCGAAAGAATAGTTCGCTATGTGTTTAACTCATGGCTCCGTGAGTGACACAGTAGGAGTATTCCAATATTATATAACCATCTTATATCTGTTCATACATTAACACAGTCGATGTGGACCTCCGTCAGACATGTTAACTTGTTCATAATTGATTTTTTATTTAATATCATTTTGTGTTTTTATCTGCCTTTAATATAAAACTTTAATTAAATATCAAACTCTGTTATTGAGTTTGGATTTATTTTTCAGTTTCTATTAAATTTTTATTTAGTAATTTTAAATTGTCTCAAATAATTGTTATATGTTTTTCAGTTTCTATTGTTATAAAATAAATAAACAGGATTTTGAAAGAGTCATCAAACATTCTCTATATAAAAATTTATCTTACAAAAAAAATAATTGTCAAGCAAATGTTATAGATTTGTTTTGCATAATTTTTATTGTAATTTTAACTTTGTTATAAAGTTAAAGATCCTTTCGTGAGAACTGTTCCTTTGTAGAAGCTAGAAAATTATTAGTGTTATTTCAACATTTTAAAATTATATATATTAAACTTCAAACTAAAATTGAAAATTTTACCCTCACTGTCATATCACATAATACTCAAACTTTAAAATTGTTTAGAACATTATAACATTGAACTAAAATTTATTGGGCTTTACCCCTAAGGGAGCCCTTCCAGAAATTCTCGAAGGCCCAGAGTAAACCCAGGCCCAAGAGGGGGTTTGGAAATAGTTTTCAACCAGCAATAGACGCGCCTCGGTTAGAACCTCACTAGCTGCGTCATTGCCCCAAGCGCAAAGATGGTTTGTGACATCATCTGACAACTTATTTTATAGGAACTTCTGTTGTTCCCATCAATTGTCATATTTGATGTGGGACTTTAGTATGCAGAGGCTAATGTGGCCAGTGACTCCAACAACAGATAGGAGCATTTCTCCATTCCTTTCATTTTCGTTTTCTTCTTTCTAAGTTTTTGCTACTTGTCCAATCCCAATTAATTGTTGTTCAAGATATTTGAATGTCTTTCCAATATTAAAGAACACTAACAAATCAGAGTTGTATTTTTTACCAGTTAATTCTTAGTTGGTCTCTGAGAACTATATTATAGATATATATATATATATATATATATATATATATATATATTTGAAATAGTTATTCTTAATATAACTGTATTTGAATATTTCTTAAAACAATTTGTTCATTAATAAATTCATGTTTCTTCCACTGAACACTTCTGTTAACATGTCTATTCATTGAGTGAAAAAGTTTTTCCAGTCATATATATTGATTTTATACATAAATTAGTTAATCATGTTTTATTACATTCAAAATACACTATGTTGTTCATAGAAAGTTTGCATGAGGAAACTTCTGCTCAATAAAATACATGTTAGATGACTGATAAACTACTAAAAGAATACATATAATATAATAGCCTTGGTCTAAATCGTTACACCGTGTCTAATTTTCTTCACGCTTCATCACGACACCAAAAATTGGTTCTTACAATTTCAAGTTTTAAAAAATGACTCGAGTTTAAACCGGCCTTGAGGAGTTGCAATAACTTTTTTTTTTCAGAAAACTCAAATCTAACTTCATAATTTGATAACCACTCTTCACTGACAATAAACAAACAAAATACATCCATTTCCAGCCCTAAAGGATACTACTACTAATAGTACTTTTTGTCTTCAAATTACAACCTTTTTCTCATTTTTCGTGAGACAATTTCATACTACACACTCGAGACTCATCCTTAAACACCACCCAATTTCCCCAACCTGTCCCTTAGAATCTTCAGTCCCATGTACCTGTTACAAATACAAACATATTATTAAAGTTAATTAAAAAAATGTACATCATTCTGTGCAATGTTCTGTATTTACATACCTGCCCATCATCATCACAGTGGCTTGAGGATTGGTTCCTGGCGACTCAGTAAACGTGGAGCCATCAACCACACGGAGTCTATCAACACCAAGAACCTTATACTCAGAGTCTACTACTTTCCCCACATGGCACCCACCATGGTAGTGCCAAATAGTGATCACAGAGTCTCTACAAAACTGTTCCAGCGACTTTGTGTCATTCGCATGTTTGGGTATGAGGTTGATATTTGCCTGCACAGTGATGTTCAACATTTTCTCTGCGCTTTCTTTGTCGCACATGGTGTAGTTTGTCACGTGCTGCGACTGCACAACCTTTATCGCCAAGCGAATACCCTCCACGCAGCGCTTGAGATCATAAGGGTGGCTGAAATAGTTGAAGGTAACTGCAGGGTTGTCCTCCACGTTAGTGTTTATCAACCTCAGTTCACCTGTTGACCAAGGATTCGCAACTTTTGACAGTATGAACCCTCCCCTGAATGCTTCTATCGGTATATCTTTCTTGCTCTTCACAAAAGCCTCAACAGCTTCTCGTGATCTTTGCTTTGGTGGGATTGTGGATAGCTGCCCAATCTGTTTTTTTTTTTTCCAAAAGTAATTGCATCATTTCCAATAACACGCTCTAAGTTTCTAACATTATCAGTAATTATGTAACCAAATTTAGCGAATAAAGTGCATACCTCTGCGGACAAGATACCATGGTGGCAGTGAATGCTGTCTTTGGACTGGCTAAAGCCACAACTGGTCTCAATGTACACACCCAGATTGGTTATACCTACAGTTTCTATGAGTGACTGCTGAACCGGTCTCTTTGAAGGGACAAAGATTGTGTTCATGGGGTTATCGGCCATGCCTTTACCAACAAATTCATTTTCAAGCACTACAGGGATGTTGAATTTCTGAAGCTCTTCTCTGGGGCCGATTCCACTGAGAAGTAGCAATTGAGGAGTGCCGATTGCCCCACTCGACACAATCACTTCACTCTGTCTCCCACTCCCCAGAAATGCCTGATGCTGTTTTCCATTTTCATCCTTGAAGATAACCCCAATGGCTTTTGGTTTTGTTCCTGCATCACCATTTTCATTTTCAGTCATGAGACAGTGATTTTAAGAAACAAAACATCGTTAGAAGTGTTTGTTTGTTACATGTTCATCGTACCTGTGGTGTCAAAAACAATCTTTTGGACAGTGGCATGGACGAGGACAGTGAGTTTCTGAGGATTTGCAGAAGCAAGCAATTCAGCGGCGGTGTGGCGGCGGCCAAATCTGTCAAAAATGGTTCCGCCAACTTTGGTTCCGTACTTGTGATCATAGGTGAATCCATTAAAGGGTGAGACACCAGCATCTAGAAGGCCGTCTCTAACTGCTCTCTGCCAATGTGAAAACTTTGGACGATGAACAACCTGCTTCTCCACCCATGGATAAGACTCGTTCACCAGCTGTGTATCCCACCCCACCTTTCTTATGAATCTGCAATTTAGTTTTCAAAATCTTCAGAAAACAAAAAACATGTTTCATACTACAAACTATCTATGTACCATGTCTTTTCTTGTTTCAGATAATTTATCATAGTCTTTCAAGCACATTTTATTATTAATTAAATATCCTGAAAATTATTAATGTTGAAAAAAATATATATATATACGTACCCTGTTTAAAATGAGTGAAAAAAAATGGGTAAATTTCAAAATAGAAAAATGATTTTTTAAAAATTAAATTTTGATAAATTTTTCTTATAATTTGATGCGTATTTTTTAAGTGTTTTTTTTACTTTTTATTTTCTTATTTTTTAATATTTTTAAATTAATTAAAAGATGACATTTTAAATTGTAAAACAAAATTGTTTTTTGTCAAATGTATTATTATCCTTCAAAATAATAGTGTGATTATTTTATTCATTCTGAAATAAGTGTTGTTTTAGTATTTGTTTTTAATAAACATTTTTTAGTGGTTCGTTGACATAATTTGATTGATGTCATAAATGATTTTAGAATTTGAGATTCTGTTAATCTTTCTAAACAATATACATTATACTAAAATGAAGGGAAAACATTTATATCATTATTGCTTTAAATTGTTTTTAAAAAATATAAAAATTGATTATGTATTTATTAAAAGAATTGTTTAATTTTCTTAACTAGTCTCCAACGATTTGTTTGGATCATAAGTAAATTAAGGATAAAAAAATATGAGTGGAAAATAAAAAGAATAAAAAGAAAAGAAAATGGAATTAAAAAGTATTTTATTTAGATGGATATAGACAAAAAGGAGAAGATAAAATAGGAATAAATAAATTATATCAAAATATTTATACTAAATAAAGTTAACTATATATTTTTAAAACTTTTAAATTTTTTACCCAATTTTTTCTCAACATTAAAGGTTAAATTATTTTAAAATATTTATTAAATTTTATGTAATAAGAAAAATTCTTTGAATTTTCAAAGCGGTAAATAACCAAAAAAATGCACATAATATTTCCGAATTATGACTAATGCTACATAACATTTATATATCATAGAAATACCATATTAATTTTTGTTCTTATAATTTTACATATATACAACTTTTATCCCTGATAAATTTTAATTTCATATTTAATTCTAAAATTTTATAAAATTAAACAATAGTATTTTGATTTACATATTAAAAAGTTAATAATATGTTAACAATAACATAAAATAAAATTGCTTAATTTTTTAAAAATTTGAAAAACCCGATCTACCATTAAAATTTTGTGGACCATATAAAAGTGGATTTGAGTATATATATATTTGTCACTTTTTCTCCGTGGATGTTGAATAACATTGACGGGTCCATGTAAGCATCAAATAGCAACACTAATAAATAAAAATTGAAATGAATGAGTGTAATTGTGATTTTGCAACATGTGAATTCAATGACTATTCCCAGGAACAGGGATCCAACATGCATCCTTAATGATTTTTACCAAAACATAAAACTACCCCACAATATATTCAATGTCTGTTTTGTGTGTGGTCTCTTTTCTTCCCTTCCTTTTCTTAAGATCTGACACTCTCACCTAACAACTTACATTGCATAAAATAGAGCTACCAAGGTACATACAACGGCATTTAATTCATCAACTTGGAATTTTGTCAAATTAGACGCAGTCTTTTATATATCATCGTCATTCTGTTAGACCCCATAAAATCCTCAAACCCATTTAAGATATACCAATTAACCTAATTTCTCTAAAAGAAGTATTTTTTTTTTTTAGAAATAGGTTATACTAAATATACCCTTATGGTCATTGTGTTATTAGGTTAAGAAATTTAAATTTAACTCAAAAGTAAGTTTTTGAGATACAAGTTTTAAATAAAAATTCAGTGGGTAAATTTGGATTGAATGCCATGGTCTGCTTTGGGGGAGTAGATCAATGGCATTCGCTTTCACCTTGGTCCATTGTTTAATCAAATATATAGGTGTGTACCTTTGTTTTTGGGTGGGTGGTGGTGTACATAATGTTAACCCCACACACACACAATTTCTTTGGGAAACAATAATCAACAACTAATAACGATAATGGGAGAGAAGGGAGAAAAAAACACACACACATTATTGAAGTTTTGAATAAAATTATGTTTGCACGTAAACACATAATTGGATTTAAAATGCTGTACTTGATTGTTGGAACAGAAAACTAGTAATAATAATAATACTAAAACAATGTCACATTATAGAAAATAATGAGTATTAGACAAATCTCATCAATGTTATTTCATTCATGGAAGCTTAAAGCATTAGTACGAATATTATCAATAATCTACGTAAGTTAGCATGTCAATTTATTTTTTGTTTGAATTGATCTATCAGGAGAATAAAAATGGGTGTTACCTACGGAATTAAATGGGCATGACTCCTATTTTTAACTCTCATCTTTTATTCTATGACGTGATTTAGTGTAAATCATTAATTAATATATTACTATTTTTATGTTTGAAAGAATGAAAGTAAAAAAATGGAAGTCTTAGTATATAGGATTATTTCTTTTAGCAGGGCAATTTAGTTTTTGTTTGAATTTACGTAGAGGATAAAGGTTGGTGTTACCTAGGGTTTGCTCGGGTGTAGAAGCCAGCGTTAATGGAGCTGCCACCTCCCAGAACCCTTCCTCTTGCATTCAAGACTCCATCGGTTGAAATGAAGTACTGAGAAGCCGAAGTTGGTGAAGTGTCTGCCAAAGCTATGTGAAAGTTTTGCAGGAATGACACATTGGGGTTGTTGAAAGGGACTCCTCCTCTTTCCAGCACCAGAACTTTGAATTTCTGAGACAGAGTTGCAGCCAATGGACACCCTGCAGTGCCACCTCCCACTATTATATAGTCATAACCACCATTGTCCCAAGACTCCATTGAACTCCCTCTCCTGATAAATGGGTACTCACCGTTCCAATTCCGCTTACCTGCAACCATAACAACAAGGAGAGTGAAGGTAAAAGGTTGTCTTATTGTATATTACAGAACATTGTTGTCTATCATCTATAGTGAAATACCAGAATCATTGTGTTTGAGATTGGTTTGTGTGAATGTAAGAATGTGAATAAAAAGTTTAGAAAGTAGAGCAAATGATTAGATATGGAATAAACCTTGAGAATGAGGTAGATGGATGAGGAGACATGGAAGTAAGTAAAGCAAGAATTTGAGTGCACCAATGGACGCCATTGGAGTCTCAGAAAAGCAGCTTCTTCAACCTCTAAGTGGCTGTCTCTGGTTGGCCTTCTCTTCTGTGTGCATGTGCATCATATAAATATTCTCAAATGTCCCCACTACTCTGTTCTTTGAGTAAACACACATATTTTTAAGAGAATGTTAACTAATGTTTTATGAATCAAATCCGTTTGTGATATATTGAAAACTAAAATATTAAGAAAAACAAGTTATTAAATATAAAAAACATCAAAACTCTAAACCCTGATCTTAAATTCTAAACTTGATTATCTATTATTTAATAGTATAATTTTTAACCGAAAGAAAAACATTATAGTAATAAAGTGGTGAAATTTAGGTTTAGAAAGAAGTGAATAAGAATGAAATAAAAGATGAAAGATAGCAGTTAATGGTAATGAATGTAAGTCTCCCGTGCTTGTTGAGAAAGGGTGAAACAGCATCTGAAGAAGGCATTTAATGAAGAAATGAAGGTGAAGGTTTTGGGAAGAATCTGACCGTTGGATTTGGCTACCTCTGCAAACTTATCCACCACTTTTATAACAAGCCAGCTCACTCACCGGCACCACCAATAAAGCTCCATATTTAATATTCTACCAAATATATCAAAATTCTCTCTCTCCATTCATGCTCTTCTTTTCTTTTCATTGCTCCTTTAATTTTACTTTATTACAATCATAAAATCCACCAATTCAATGTTGGAAGTCTCACGACAATAAAGACAATGGAAATTTACATTGTTATGTAAATGATGTAAATCCCAATCTTGTAAATTAATTTTGTAAAATTCAAGTTTAATTTTTAACATTAGAATTAAAAATTCATTTGATATGATAAAACTAATTTATGGTATATAAATGAATGTAAATTTAATCTTAAAAATCTTTCTCAATTTTTTCTTTTAATGTTCCTTACATAGAAACAATCAAGTGTAGACGTTCAGTGTTGGTGTATAATTATCACCGCACATGTCAAATGTAAATAAATTTTCAATATATAATAATTTTATGTGGTTGTCTTAAAGATGGAAATTGACAGATCAGAATCTGAATTTAAAGATTTGCGTTAAAATATTAGTGATTTAATAAATTTAGAAATAAAAAGCATATATCTGAACCTTGGTTTTTTTTCCTCCAAAATGTGTCTCCCGCGCATACTCTGAATAGAAAAATTTATTTGGGTGATCATTGCCTGTGTTATTGGTGGTTCTGTTTATCGGTTGACTGGTAATACATCAAGACAAAGGAGCCCAAGAACAACTATTAATGACCCATTATTTTAGCTTATCTACTTCTAGCGTTTCATATAATTAATCACGAAATTGATTTAGCTGTATTAGGTATTAAAAGCATTTAATCACAAATAAGTAGATCAATAATCTCAGTACTGCAGAATCGTACATACACTCTTATTATACATACAAACCAAATCATTACCCGTGTATTTGGATCGAGTTAGAAAAATTAAGTTTGGTCGAACAAACATTAAAATCTGATGAATGGATAAATTTTATTATTTTGCTTTAAAAATAATTTATGTTTGAAATTAAATGAAACAGAATAAAAATTTGTTAAACATTTGTGATTTTCAATACAAAATAAATTTAGTTTTGAACTTCTAAACTGAAAGTCAAATACACTGCAGCTGCTGCATGCAACCAGACACAAATTTGAATTATTTGTTATGTTTCACCAAACACTTACATAGTATTTATCGTACCAACAATTATGCAAAAATTAAAAGACAGGAGGAAAATTAGACACTACAAAACTCTCCTACAAGTTGCCCAACTGTGTCCAACTCATGTACATCATTAATAAATACAAATATATATAATAATCATTCCTTTATATATGGTTGATTTTGTTGATACAATTAATCATCAATATCTCCTATAGAATTTGTTTAGACAAATATCAGAGTGTATTTGTTATTTGTTGGGTTTATAATATTTTTTTTCGTCTTTATGAATCCATTTTCATTGCTTCTTCTTTACCCACGTTCTGTGTGTGCTTTAGTCATATAAGTTGGAACACCAAATAATCATTGGCTTGTGTATGTTTACTTTTTTCTAGATGAAGAGAAATGTGAATTCATCTGAAAACATGGGTGTGGAGTTATGTTTCTGATCCACACAACAACATATTTGCATGGTGCATTAGTTCCATTTATCTAAACACTAGGATTTGAATACATTGGTTCAAATTGATGTTGAGAATTATTAACTTGCACATGCTACACGCAAGTAGACATGAAAAGTTGAAATACAAAAAAAGAAAAAGTAGGAGTTATTACTAGGAAAGTAGTTGAATCAAAGTAGAATTATGCCACCCACGACCTCTTCTCAGATATGTAAATTAAGTATGTTATCATGTCTGTCACATTTCTATATTTAGCCTCTACTTCTTCTGAGATAAAAAAATAAAAAATATTGGAGTTAGAAGTTTAACAAGTTTCTTAAAATGAAAAAAAAAATAGAGATTTTCTTTTAGGGTGTCTGAAAAATAGACGGTATTTTCTTTAACAGTTATATATTTATAATAGATAAGAAAGATTTTTGTTGTGTAATCGGAACTCAACTGAGTTGTTAGGAAGATAGTTTATAACGATTTATAAATAATTAAGGTACGTAGGTTGTTTTTATATTTTAGGATCGATTTTAATTTAAATTTATAAAAGTGGATTTGTTAATTTTTTATTTTTTTTTACAAAATAGGGTCAAAGACAGGTGAAGTTGTCTTTCACCCAACCAGTTTTTATTTTTTATTTTTAAAAATAAAGTTATGTCATAAAAAATCGATTTTTATTAATGTAAAAAATGAAATCGTCTTCCTAATGATGATTTTATTTTTCAATTTTTTTTTTATTTTGGTCGCGTGTTGGTATTTTTCTGTTTTCATGTTCAACATCGTATAATATGACATAAACATGGACAAACAATGTTTAAAAAACAATCACGTTTGTTTTAGATATCGGATTTGAGAAGTTGCTGAATAACATTTTCTATTACTCCTTGTTTGTATTTACATTTGTCGCAGCGAAATTACCGATTTTACTACATGTTTGTTTTCTTAGTCACTCTATTTTTGCTTGTATGTACATGTCTTTTGCTCGGTTTATATTATAAGGATAAGGGCTTCGAAAAAGTATCAATTTGGAGAACAATAAATTAACGAACTCATTTTTACAATTTTGAGTTAAAATCGATCCAAAATAAATAAAAAAAAACTATAATATATGAAAAATGAAAAAATTGTATTTCCTTTTCCAAATTTAAAAATATTTTTCCATACATGTTTATACGATAACCACTAACCAAATAAAAAAATAATAATTAGTTATTTATTCGTACACATACGGCTTCCTTTGTATTTTATGATCTTCCTTCAATAAATTCAAGGACATGACATCTTCTTCCCACGTATGACGGTAACAATATTGCCGATAAAAGACATCCAAAGGTTGTATTGCAGTTATACCCCACATGATTTATAAACCTACTTTCAAATTATTTATGTTGTGCACCCTACGTATATAAAGATGTAAAAGTAAGTTTTAATTGATCGGTGAGAAAAAAATATATCATTTTAAACATCAGTCAAATTGATTTGACTTATTTAATATGCACGAATTCCGTTTAAATCGGAGTCAACTTAGTTTAAATCGGAGCCACCTATTTAATATGTAAATGAACGAGGTTAAATTAAAAAGAGGATGACTATTAGAGATGATAAATAAATTTGTTTACGTGGGTATTATCCGAACTCGTTTTCATTTTAACGGGAATTTCTGCATTGACTGGGTATGGGAATCTCCGATTTTTTCGATTGGGTATGGGGATGGGAATGAGATGAATATATCTCCGCTATAATACCCGTCCCCGCCATATCTTCATCCTCATTTAAATTATTAAAATATTCACAATTAATTAAGTAATCATATATATATATATATATATATTCTTTCTATTTTTTATTTCTTCTAAATATTTAGTTTGTCATGAAACTTATTCGCATCTCCAATATATTTTTTATCTTATCATAACCTTTATGTAATTATGTTAAAATGGTGTATATCAGTTAAAAAAAAAATATGTCTAACATTTGAATATTTATATTATTTTTTAATATTTTTATTTATTGTGTATTTTTCTTTCACATGAAAATGATTAATACTCTTAATTTAAGTGTTTAATAGCAAAAACATTTCATTTACTAAATAATATAAAAAAATATTTATTATTATTAATTTTTGTTTCATTTGAAGAACTTTTTTGTTTCGTTAAAACAATTTTTGTTATTTCTTAATCATTGAGTATATAAGTTGATATTTGAAAAGTTTTCTTAGATGTCTGAGATATTTTTCGTCTTATCATACCCTTAATTATACATTTGTTTTTATTTGCGCAATTTCTTCCCATAGTCTCCAAATTGTTTATAAGACACACATTTGTTAACCTTTTAATATTTTTATTTTTGTTTATTTTCATTATGTAGAATACTATTTCGATAAATTTTATCTAATTATTTTTTATTTTCTAACTCATTACAATCATACTTTAATTTTTTTCACTATAATTGTATAAATAATTTTTATTTACTAAAAATTAAAAATTTAACGTAATTGCCATGAATTTTTTTTATCACCATATTGAAGTTTAAAAGATACAAGATCTATGATAAAATTTTATTATGTTTATTATTTGTTCTTTGCGTCATTTTTTGATCAACCATTGAGTATATATGTTGATATTTGAAAAGTTTGCTTAGATCTCTAAGATATTTCTCATCTTATCATACCCTTAATTATATATTTGTTTTCTTTTGTGTGATTTCTTTCAATAGTCTCCAAATTGTTTATAAGACACACATTTGTTAATTTTTTAATATATTTTTTTTATTTTCATCATGTAAAATACTATTTCGATAAATTTTATTTAATTATTTTTTATTTTATAACTCATTACAATCATACTTTAATTTTTTTCGCTATAATTGTATAAATAATTTTTATTTACTACAATATAAAAATTTAATGTAATTGCCATGAATATTTTCTTACCACCATCCAACATATATTGTGGTTCAAAAGATACACGATCTATGTTAAAATTTTATTATTATGTTTATTATTTGTTCTTTACATCATTTTGATCAAGTGATGTATTATAACTTTTATTAGTGTATAAAAAACAGATTCATTATAATTTAAAAAAATTGAAGTAAACAAACATTTAAAATATATTTTAATTTGAATTTTTTTCCTTTTATATATATTTTTTTAAATATTTTTAAAATTTATCAATTAGGTTTCATTAATGTTTGCAAATTTAATAAATATTTTGGTTCTCATTAAATGTTATTTGGTATTCTAATTTAAAATGTAAACAATTATAATTTATTTCAAAGTATTTGATATCGAAGAAACAAGCATAGTCCTAATATTAAATATTTGATAATATTATGTTTTCTTTACCGTAATTTTTTATTATTTTATAAAAATTAATTAAAATTAATATTAAAGTAATAAGAAAATAGGTACGGGTATGTGTACGAGATTATATCCATTACCCGGTGGGAATTGGGATGAGTATGAGATAGTAAAACTCGTTCCCGTCCCGTTGCCATCCCTACTCGTAATTCAGTCACAACAATATATTATTATCTTTTCATAAATTATTTATTATAATTATTTAACAGTAGGTTGACAATATAATATTTTTTAAATATTATTTGATTGAATGTTTAATTTATTTGTTTATTATTTTACGTATATTAATACTTAAATTTCAATTATAGTGTAATGTTTGATGAAACATGTAAACATTTTATTTTTTACTATTAAAAATAAATTGATCAACTCAATAGATTGAGTAAAAAATTTATGTCTTAGAAAAAAGTAAATTAGATCGAATCAAGTCATTTTTATTTTAATATGTAATGAGTCCATTTATGTGAACTAGATCGACTTATTTTGAGAATTCTAACTATCAACATATATTAAATAAAAAATTATATTATATATACCTGTTTTAGTTACTTATTCCGTATTATTATACTTGTTTGTTCCCATCCATATTTAGCAAACAAAATATGATGAATATTCTTATAGAACTTCTTTGTTGAGCCAAAAATATATGGGAATTTTATTTTGATCACTTTAATCTTTTTTGGTCAAAACTTAGTAATTGATTTGATTTGGGAGGTAACAGTGCACATATCATATGTCATCATATCCTTGTCACCTTTATAACTGTGAAAAATTAAACGTCTTTGCAAAGATTTGTGAATGTGCTGTTTTTATTCATTTGCAGTGCAACCCTTAACGCAACACGCATTTGAGCCTGAGTAATAATAATTCATGTCTAATGAAATTTATGATATTCACGTTCCTTGCACAAATTCAACATAAATACCACTGAGGCTTCAAACACAAAACAACAAATATGCACGTACACACATACTATTGCATATGCATTATCAAATATGTTATCTTAAGTTCGAACAAATGATATCATTAAGATTAGATATTGTATTTAAGATATTATTTAAAAAATAAACTATATTTAAATTATTTTTAACTTTGATCTCAATTCATAAATGATATGAATCGATACAATTTTAATTTTTTATAAAATATCTGAAATTTTGTCTAAAAAAAGTCAAATTTTATTATTTTAATAGTTGAAGTTAGTAAAAAAAAAAATTGTTGTGAATGACTAATGTAACTTAAATACCTATTTTAAAAATTAGTGGACAATACATTTACATACAGGACAGTATATTATTCGAAGGTATTTTGACACCACTATCTTTTTTACTACCATTTGACACAATTCTTCATTACTATTCACTTTCTCTTCCTTCTAAAATTATAAAAATTAAATTTTATGAAGACTATTTTACCCAAAAAAATTGTCAAATAGTCGTCAAATGGTGTCAAATAACCTTTTTCCTTGCTCAAAATATCCATTGACAATTAATCTGTATGCGAGATGATTGGGAAAGGAATATATATATATATATATATATATATATATATATATATATATATATATATATATATATATTGGACAAGAAGATAAGAAAGCAAAAATAAAAAAAATTAATTTTTTTTAATAATAACATTAAGAAGAAGGTGATATACGGGATTTCATGACTTAAGGGGTGCAGGAAGAAAAAGGGGTGCAGAAAGAAATGCTCAAATTTCTGTAGTGAGACAACTTAACAGTGGTACGAGCCCATATGTGAAGTACTCGGTCCAAAAGTTATTGAGTTTGCTTATGTATCAAGAGCTTCTTCTAATACATTGAGCCACACACAATTGGGTTTTGCACCCCATGATTGCAATTTGGATCACGCAATACGAAAATATAATTATTTGAAAAACATTTTCATATTGTACATAGTGTAATACACTCTTAGATTGCATAATTTTAAATATTTTGTAAATTATACAATTCAAAATACGTTATTGAATTTGAGTTGCACAATTTACAATATATTTTTTAATCATACGATTTAAAATATTTTTTATTCATCCACAATTTTAAAAAAAAAATCATACCTATCAAAATGAAAAGAAAGAAGGAATTGAACAATTAAAAGCAATCAAGTAACATGATACTTTGACACATAATACATTTATTATTTTATTTATTCTTCATTCTATGTCTCATTTTCCAACATTTTGTCAATATTGGTTTCAATGGTTTCACAATTACCAACACAACATGATTTGGTTAAAAAGATAACTTTCTAACATTATGATTAAAAAATACAATTCACTTTGTTATGTTCATTCATATATTTTGCATACATATACTTTGTTTATAAACTATATTGAACTTGATGACATATCCAAACAAATTCCCATGGTCTGATCGTTGCTTTTGTTTTGCATCAATAAACATATTTATTGAGTTTTATTTTTCTAAATCTTCTTATTAGATCCTTAAAAATTTGCTGATAAATTGCTCCGTTTATCGATTAAATAATAATACACAAAAAGTATCCTTTTGCTTTCATCTTTAAGCTAAAGTCTACCAAATTGAATATATTATATTACTTTTGTAATCAAAACATATCAACATAACATTATAATTAAAATCTTTAAATTTAAAAATCAAGGTTCTAGACAGAAATATTTACCCAACTTTAGATATTTCAAAAAGTAAAAAAAAAAAAAAAAAAAAAAAACTAAAGTTAATATTTCAAAGGTTAGAAATTAAAACAAAGAATCTGATAATTTTCTAGAGATTAAAAACACCATTAACTCGTAACCTTACCAGTACGGTTCCTGTATCACTATATATAAAACATTGAATATTAATAAATTGTATAATAAATAATAACTATTTTAAAATATTTTCTTAGAGTACAATAATTTGAACCAAAATAAAAAACTAAAATGTAACCTGGATTGAATTGAATTCATCCATAAAATATGTGAAAATGTTGCATTGAAGGAACATGTCACGAACACATAAAATAAATCCAACCAAAGTGTTCTTTCTTCTACCACGTTTTTTCTTTTCAGACAGCTACCTCAAAGTATTCTCTGCTTTTATGGAGTAAATTGCCCCTCCATTGAAGCAAAAGCAAGCTCAAGTTGCAATTGCGTGCTCATGCTTCCACAACCCTTCAATTCAGCTTTTCATTTGCATGCGCAGTTGGATTTCTCTAGGGTTTGGTGGTCACGGATCAAATAAGCTGAGGCTAAGGTCAGTAGAAAAATTTCGAATTTCCTGCCCCAATCAATAATCCATTTATTCTCCATTTCTTTTGCCGATTCCTGAGTCGAGGGTCGTTGTAAATTTCTCATATTGACTGCGGATTCTGTTAAATATCGAATTGGGGGTACCCTGCATTCTATGGGGGTGCCCGATAATTTTGTCTATCTAAAATCTGTTTTACAATTCACAATTGCAATGTCACTGTTAGGAAGTGAAAATTGTGTTTATGCGTAGGTAATGGTATGACCCCCCTACTGAACCTTTACTAGCGTTCATAAGCATAGTTGCCTGATATGATTTGTGGTAATGCAGCAGAATGTGTATATATTGCTCCAATTGTGGTTAGAATCGCGAGAACAATATGGTGTTTTATGAATTGTGGAGTAGTGAGTGGGTGAAGTAATAGTACTGTGGAAGTCTGTGACATACAATACCTGTTCAAGGGAAGGAGGAGAAGTATTTATATGTTCTTTTTCTTTGAGTACTTTAGTGATCAACCTGAACAGATGAATTCTTGATTCTTGTATGGCATTGGCATATGCTTCAGATTTATAATTTTGAAATTGATTAAATATGTTTTTAGTCTTGAACTTTGGACATAAAATTGAAATTTCTCTGTCCCAAACTTTGATACATTTTGGTGAGCACACTTAAAAAATGAATGGATATAGTCATCATAACCTAACTGTGTTAAATTTTATTATGTATCAAACGTGTTTTAGTATGGTGTTTGAGTTGTTTACACCATTTTGACGCATTTCAACTGAAATGCCAGTTTGGAACACTATTTAACAAGCCCAAAAAGTGAACGTCATTAAATTGAAATGACTATATCTATTTATTTCTAATGTTTGGAAACCAAAATATATCATAGTTTGGGATGAAGACAAATTTCAAATTTGCGTAAAAAATTAGAAACTAAAACCATATTAACCCCTTTGAAATTATTACTCTGCATAAAGTTAGTATTCCAACAAAAGGGTTGCCATAAACTTGTGATTTTCCTTCCAGTTTGGGCAGGTGAAGAGAATGATCCTCGCAAAGCAGTACCGATGCATACATTCATCTAGCTGCCAATGCACCAAAGGGCATTTAACTGAAGATGTGATATTCTTAGTATTTTATCACTTGAATTGGAATCCAAAGCTAATTGCTACACTGTCATGTGCATGCAAATGGTTCGATGATTTTGCGAAGCGAGTTCTGTGGAAAGAGTTTTGTCGAACAAGAGCTCCAAAAATGATGCTTGATCTGCAGTCTAGTGGCAGTCACAGTGTTGATGGGAACTGGAGAGCCCTAGGGAAGTTGCTTATCTACTGTGCAGGAAGCAAGAAAGGTGGTTTGTTCACCAACATTCACATCCCTGGTCATTTTGTTTATCAGACACGGTTTTCTAGAACATCTGGAAGGAGTTTTCTCTTACCACAATGCAGAACTGATGTTTTGTATGTATCTGATCCTTGCGAGCATCTGGACCAAGGTGAAGAGGGGGACATAGGGTTCTTCCGAGGAGTTTTTAAGTCATTTTCAGCTTCAAAGGTGAAGAAAATGCTTATCAAGAGAAGTGCCAAGTTCCATCCAACAGAAGTGTGTCCTTATTGTAAAGCAAAGTTGTGGAACATGCTGCAAGCCAATATGATTCCTCAAAGTGCTAGTTGCAGGTTGGGTTCCTATGAAGATTGTGTCGAGTATTATGTATGCCTAAACGGTCACATGCTTGGCTTCTGCACCCTGTTACCATTGTCTGATTCTGAAGAAGCATCTGAGTTGGTGTAATATAAATGATTCTCTGGTTTTTTCTTGTATCTGTAAAACGCAACTTTCTCTCCTGTTTATGTTTTCTTTTTTTGTTTCAATATAAAATGAAAATTGAGGCTGGAAATTTATTTGTGCATAGAAGGGTATGTTTTCTGTCACTTTCCATAATTCAGAGACAAATCAAAGTGGTCTCACAGAATGAACATTTACATGATATCTTTATGTTATTGTTTTGAATGATTTTTCAACGATTTCAAACAAAATACTTGATTTCATTACTTCAATTATTAGAATTAAGTCATATCTTCAATGTAAATGTTCATTTTATCTTCCACTTAAAATCTAAATCATAAAATCTTAAGATTTTTGTTCCTTGAAATCCCTATCCTCACTTCTCATAAATGTTTCCAAAGTATATTAAAGTTTCACCAATTCTTTCAAATTATTTCATATATCTCAAATCATATGGTAAAATCTCAAGTATTTGAAAATAAAATGAAAATTTAAGAGTTGGGAAAGTAATTTTTAATTATTAAAAGTACTATTAAACATACCAATTAAGATTAAAAAAAAAATCCAGAAGACATTTCCTAGTAATGTGTATTGTTGAGTTTCGTCTAAGTTGATACATTTATGGAGTATGATCCATCACTCTTTTTATGTCATGGCAGTAATTTAAAAGTATTTTTTTTTAATATTTCTATTTAGACGTGTAGACAAACATTTCCATAATTTTTTTTACATAAAAAGTTGATTTACATATTATTTAATTAAATTATTTGGTATAATTTTCTAAATTTTTATTTTTAATTTGTATATAAATTTATTTAATTTTTGCTGTCGTACTTTTTTATCTTCCAAAAATAACTTGCGAAAGAATTTTTTCTAAACAAACTATTATTAATCAAGTTACTCTTCACTTTCAAACTCTAATAACAAAATTATGCTTTCAAATTCTTTTTAAAATCCGATCAAATGTATCAAACTAAAAGAAGGTTGCAAAATTAGTAAACTATCAACCATTCGCAAGTTCTATGTCTAGTAAACTATCAAGTAACCAATGGATCGTTGAAATATCAATTTGTTAAAAATGAACATAAACAATTTGAGTATTCAAAAAGTTATTTTGTACCTTATCCAAGTATTATAGCGTAGACATGTTCACAAATTACAGTTCAATTTTTCGAACGCGTACTTGTTAACTACACAGTATACAAAACCGTGCTTGGTATGCCAAAGCCAAATAAGATGATAGAAGTAAGCAGTTTCTACTTTAAACATCGTATTGCATGATAACCAATTTGGCAGCAAACATAATCTTACATACAGTTGCATCAGTCAAAATCTTAAAAATCTAATATAAACACACGACTCCAACATTTAAACTTTCAGAAAGATACACTCAGACCACATTCAACTCTTACACACAAGATTGAATGCACTGCTAGTATAAAAAAATCACAACCTAACTTCCCATATTAACTAAAGAACCTAACTGGAAGACTTGCATCATACCTTTCAATGTCTTTAAAAATGATCACAAGTCATAAATCTGCGAACAAGAAAAAACCCTGCAAGACCCTACCACCCTTCAACAGAATAGTTTGCTTTTCAGTTAGATAACTACCTTTACCTACTCTTCTTTTAATTGACTGATATACTCGGATGAGTCAGTTCTATTACCCATAGAAGTCACACGAGAAGAAGAACTCGATGATGTAACTCTACCAGAAGGAACAGGCCTCTCATAGCGTTTTGATGAATTTCCACTATGGTCATCGGCTGCAGCATTCTGTGCCTCCTCTGCTAGTTTTCTCATAAGGTTCATGATAATTGGAACAAACTTGCTAGACAAGGAGATGAGTCCTGGAAGCTGAAAGAAAAAGGGAACATTAGGATACTAAACACATCCTGTAAAACACAAGCTACTATGGTACATACATGCTCTACTGTATCTATTGCACCGGGTTTGGTAGAAGTGCGAAACACAAGAGAATGAAATCATATGGCAAACCACATGTGTTACTTATACATAATTTTGATTAGTGCAAGAATACTGTAGTCTGGAACTTGTTTCAGGAAACCCTTGCAGGAGTATGTAAACATTAGATGGGGTCTGTTTTTTACAAGGTATTGGTTTGCAAGTTTCAGTTTGTTTTAATGCTATATTTAATTGATAAATGCAAGTAATCCAGCATGTACGGTCATGTCCAATGGGTTGATTAACCTCTTTTCTGAAACCAATATCAGGGGAAGCCCAGAAATGTTACATATCTTACATGAAAAAAATCAAGACAATATTTTATATCCAGTAAAATGTATCGTTTAAAATCTTTCGTGAAGGTCAATTACACCTTCCCTGAAATTACTCCAACAGCTGAACCCAATATAGTAGGTAACGGCTCGTTAGCTGAACTAGATACTAATTGTCACAGCTCAGAAGTAAACTTAATAAACAGGATAGAAAGAACTAACAACTATAAAAAATCTAAGAATGAACAACAAATCATAAGAGATACTCACAGCTCCATTTTGAAATTCTCCCGCAACGTCAAGCTGCACCCATAGGGCTTTCAAGAGAAGATAGCCAACAAAGATGACACCTATATACAAGGGATTTCTGCCATACAGAGAAGCAAACTTGGGTGAAACCAATTAAAGTAAATAGTTGGATAAAAGTCAAGAAATTTCTGTAGGTTTGAACATTCTTATGTTTTTGAAAATGCCCATTTAATAGTTGATGTAAAACACAAATTATGGAGTTTATTCGGGTACACTTCTCTTTGTGTGGGTGCAGTCACCCCTTTACAATTTGTCGTTAATGAGTACCGGTAGCTTCATAAATACAAGGCAGTATAAATAACAATATCGTAAGCTCTTTTTTGTATTTTATGGATGCTAAATGTATCTAGCAAGTTAGCAGCAGTTCCAAACATGCCATTCCCGAGGTTTTGGGACAAGTAAGGAGGGCACAGCCCTTTGGCAGATTGCAATATATGTTGTTGATTGATCACATGGTTAGAAAGCAGTAAGAGAATTTTAAGGATGTTCTAGTTAGTTTGTTATGAGATAAACTGGTCTTTTGACCTCCTTATGGGGCTCAACCTAATGGTTATTTCAGTGAGTTTAATTAGGGTACATGCAAACAGAGAAGATAGATGGAGATTAAGAGCGAATAAAAACGGAGCCTTATTTTCTTTCAAAGGAAGAAGTTAGAAAGATATCAGGTAGGTAAAATTAGCATCCACCTTAAAACTGTCATAAATTCATTAAATCCAAGAATAAGCAAAGCAACAATTGCCCATGGTGGAGGTAACCAATTGTTGCTACGATTGTTTGCTTCCTGAAATTAAAAAGAAATTTCATCATCAATATGTTAGTAAAACGTTTGATCAGTAACTAAACAATATGGTACCATAATATTCATCATAATTTTTATCAAACCAATTATGTCCCCTGGTTTGCAAGCAACAATGTAACCTTTACACACGGATATTAATTAAAATAAATTAATAGCATTTATATTTCAAATAATTTTTATTTAATATTTTTCCTATGAATAGAAGAACCTTGAAAGTCATAAAAAGAATGGAGAGAATATCATGCCTGTGCAGCAATGGCCTGAGACACAGTATATTCTGTCTCTATCTTGAATTGCCTCCACAATGATTTGCACTGGACAGGTGTGATCAATGTTTTAGTGGATGGGACCTTCAAAGAAAATTAAAACACAACAAATGATCAGTCACAAGGATAGAAAATATTCCCAAATCATGAGAACGTGCAAGATATCTAAACACCAACATTCTTTAGCCTAAAATACACACTAAGCAATTCAGAAGAAAGCACTAAGTAATTTTCTATATATTTTATTTATGTTAGGAATGAAGGACCATGTAATATTAAACTTTAAGAGCAAATCCAAAGATAATATCAGAAACTATCTTAATAGAGATATGACTGTTGTAGTCCTTATAAGTTTAGGACAACTTTCACTTCACAAAGTGGTTTTGTGGAGTTAAGTCTAAGCCCAAATTCTAAGACTTTTATGTGAGGCAAGGGATGAGGATCACACATAAGTCCTGCTGATTATTTGAATACAGAAGTGCAGAGAAATAAGTGTAAGGAAGTGAAGAATATGAGGAAATTATTGGGAGGAGGAGACTGTCTTTGCAAATGAATACCGAAATAGATAACCAATAACTAACAAATTAGTCCAGTTAATCATTTATTGGGAGGTTATAAATTGAGAGGGGAAGAATTAACAGACAGAATTTTGAAGTTGTTGCGGGGATGGCGTCGGGTCTCCCAAACTACCTCGGTATTTGTTTATTCTATATCTTAAGTAAAATTTATATTATTCTTGTATTTTGTTTGCCGCTTCCTCTGAAACCCAAGTGATATTGAGTTCTGTCCAGGAGCTGCGCACACACAATCACATAGGATAAAAAGGTGCCAATGGTGCCTAGTATTTACAAGAATGGAGGTAAGATTGGACTCAGTGCAGCTGGGACCAAGATATGCAAGAAACTTGGTTCAACTTGCAAACTAGACTCAAGAAATTGGAAGAAATGATGGAAAAGGTAATGTTCGTGGTGTGTTATAGATTGTTGTATAGAGGGGATTGTCAGAATCCCTCAAGTGAGGAGTGACTAGGGATGTCAACGGGGCGGATAGGGTACGGGTAGTAGTTCTCCCGTACCCTACCCGTTGAATAAATATTCGTCCCGTACCTGTATCCATATCCGTCGGGTATCCGTTATGCGAGTACCCGTCTATTTTTTTCATATCCGCGGGTATCCACGGGTATCCGCGGGTATTTACAAAAATATTTAAAAAAATAATTATTTAACCATAATTATTGTTTGGATCAACAAGTTCCCTTTCTCCAATTGATTATTGAAAAATAAACAAATAAAAAATCACTACCAATTTATATTGTAGTTTATTTTTGAATAAAATATTAAAGAAATTACTAACTTCATCAATGTCCACCTCTTACAACATTGTATAAAGTTTCATGTTGTCCAATTTTAATCTAGAAGAGCCTTAAAACATAAGGAGTTCAATAAAAATTTCTAACAATCACTTAATTAAAATATCTAAGTAAAAGTGTTAATTTCATTACCTTCCATGTTGGTCCATAACAAATCTTAGAGACACATCAATGCCTCCACAGTATATGGAAGTAATTTACTCATTTGTGGGGTAAGAATCTGACTACCATTATTGAATGAAGACTCATAATGTTTTTACTAATATATATATATATATATATATATATATATATAATTTTTCTGAATTAAAGTTTTTACTAATATAATGAAGACTCATAATGTTTTGACTCATTTGTGCGGTAATAATTTTTCTGAATTAAAGTTTAGCGGGTACGGGTATCCACGGGTACGGATACTATGATACCCGTACCCGCCCCGTTAACATGCGGGTATCAAAAATACCCATACCCACGGGTAGCGGATATCCATTTTTAATATCCATTTCCTATCCGTTGCGGGTTTTATTCGCGGATACCCGCGAGTACGGAATTTTTTGACATCCCTAGGAGTGATACAGTTCAATAGTTCCGTGCAACCTTTCGATTACAGCTAAATTTCTGATCCAGTTTGTACTAGCCCGCCTTCTCACTTTCTGTTATTTCCAAAAACTCAGGCTCCCCTAGTTCTGTTCTCACCCTGATACCAGATCAGGAGAAGAGATATACCTGTTTATTATCTTCATAGATTGCATTTCTGATCTATCATTTGTCAAATATAATGTAGCAAGAACAAAATTGCACCTGCTCCCAAGTGCTTGAAGCCAGTGGATCGAGTGTCGTGATGCTCTTCTCTTTACCAGCATCGCTTGATGAATCTGTCAATGCGACTGTTAATGTTTTCTCTATATCATAAATATCATCAGCATCAGCCAAACGAATTACAGCCATTACAGACAGCAACTTCAAGCACTGTAAATGAATAAATTTGGTTAAAAGGGTATCTCAATCTCAAATGCAATAGAAACTCGGGTAACAATATGTGAATCTTAATTATATATCATACTGAAGAGCGGGAAGACTTTGTGATGGCTCGAATATCTTCATTACCCGTCCAAATACGAGGCATTGAATCAGAATCATGACTAAACAATGTCATAAACCTGCATTGAATTTAAAGATAAGTGCCTCTAATAATGTAGAACTTAATAAGTCAACTTAGCATGAAGTTTATACCTGTCCTTCATACGGATTAGAACTCTGCCAGCCTCTTCCCTAGCCCTGGCTTCTATCACACCCTTTGCATAATCCTCTAAAGTCACAATCATGCTATTTTTTGTTTCTTCATCCATATCATATCTGTCAAGTTCCAAAGAGAACCCAGAAACAGCTGCTAGAGTCTCACGTTTAAGAAGTTTCCTTATCGATGGCCAAGTATCACTATTAGCTCCATCCAATAGAGTTTCAACAGGTGCAGATAATGCCTCCTTCAGTTGTTCCTGCAAGCGTACTACTATCAGCAAATTTCCTAGGAAGTTAGCCACTCTCCTATATAAACACAGCAAACTTCTAGCAAGTATCACTAAGAAAAAAACTTGACATAAACTTTGACTGTCCATTATTAATTGGCAAAATAATGACAAAATACATTGTATGAAACCATCAATTTGCCCTTTTTTTCTCCCCGATAACTGTAGTGGAAACTCTTTTTTAGTTCTAATTTCAAATGGCCACCTACAAGATTTCAACCATTGGTCTATTTGGCCCAACACGAGATAAAATTCTTTCAATATAAAGCATGAATGAACAATGTTTGACATGTACCTCATATGATGAAACTAGTTCTGATATCTTAGATGCACGGACAGATAAGACATGTGCATCAACATCACGCCGTAGCTTCTCCCTCACTTTAGATGTATCCCAGTCGGCTATTTCAATGACAACATCTGCAAGAATAACATTTTGGTGTCAAATTGTAATTCACTGACATCCTTCATCATATTGAGGCATATAAGACTCAATACCTGCACATCCTTCGTCAAACTTAGCCATACAAGACTCTACGCACCTATTAGCAGCAGAAGAAAACCCTTGCCCTCCATTCAAAGCCTTGTCAAATGCTTCCTTGAACTTATCAAAAACTATGGACCTTACATGTCCCAGCGCAGTTTGGAATGCTGGTTGGGCAAGCTAACCAATTGAAAAGGCATTAAGCGAAATATAGCAGCACTGTAGATCTAAGACTTATGACTACTCTCCGAAAACATCTAAGAAAAATAAACATGACCAACAGTCCAATATCTTAATTAGTCAGTCTTATTTCAATATCATTAATTTTGGTTTCTCGTTGTTTTATCGCTATTTCATTTATTTTTACATGAAATTAAAGATAAAAAAAAAAAAACATGATTGTGCAAGAATGAACTTAAGAAGAATTACTTGCAACAGTTTTTCTTGAAGTTGCTTTTGCTTTGCCGTTCTGACACCTTCGTCAAAATAATTGGCTTCAGCATCATATCTAGAGTTAAAAAAAAAAAAAAAATCTCAATTTACCTTCAATCAAAATCAAGTCATTTTCATATAATGTTTCAACATGCATGACAGGTTCCTGGAAGCTAAAGAAATAGTTAAAAAGTAGTTAGAGTTGTTAGGTGTTTCTAGTAGTAGGGCTCTCAGCTTTAATAGTTGAACGAGATTCATCCTGAATTTCTACCTTTGGGGATTTAAGAGTAGTTCAGTTGTAGAAAGGGAAGCCATTTTTAAAGGAAAGACCAACACAAGAGGAATCTCTTCTTTTCTGTTCGCATTTCATTCACCAATAATATATTCATTATTTTTCTTTATCTCTGGTACTTCTCTTCATTCTTGTTTGTGGCTTTCATCTTAAACTGCATTTTATTTTTTAAGTTACCGTGTAACATCATAGCAATAAAACTGTCATTGAATGTATAAAGCTGTGAGGTAAGAAACAAAAAGACCATGAAGTGAATATTCATCCTCCTTCGACCACCTTGGGCAATAAAAATCACTCCTCGCTCATTACATCAGTTCACGTTCTCAAAGTTTCTTTTTCTTGTTTAAATGAAGATCTCTTGCCGTCTTAATTCTTTGTAATTAATATCTACTTCTAAGTAATAATAATATGTATCCCAGAACCAAAGGGTTTCTCACTTCAAGAAAGTACGAAAGAGGGTTGTTGTTTGCAGCATTTCTCTTGCGTATGGAAAGAGGTTGTTTCAGAATTTGAATTCATAATCAACCCAATCACAAAGGACAACTTACAAAAAAGCAAGGATTCAATTAAACAACAAGGCAAAGACTCTAATATTTCCAAACAGAAATAGTTTAGAGCCCTAGGATTTAGCAGAGAGTTTATAATATGGCATTTGCATGGAAGTCAATAAACGAGCCATAAAAAATGTCATAAAATTGGACCATACTCACTCTGAAAGACAAGTGGTAAGGATTGAATTGAGATTTTTCCCAAAACCAGAAATAGGGCCAGATTGCACAGCCTCTTTCAACTCACACCAGTCCTGAGTAGTCATTATAAAGTAATTTCCATGACATTAGTACTTACGATTGTCAAGTGTTGGACAACTATACAAAAAGAAATGTAAATACCTTATTTGAAACAAAAAGGTCATATTTCTCATTAGCAATTTCTTCACATCGAACAGTAGCAACCATGACCTACAAGTGGTTGGATCATATATAATTAAGAAAATCGACATACATGTAAAACAAAAACAGTGGCACCATAACCTCTGCTTATCTACCTTGTGTGCGGGAAGGTCGAGATCCTTATTCTCCTTAATGATTTTCCAGATTTCCTGAGCACTAAAAGAAAAGCCAGAAGCAGGAACCACTCCACGTCGATCCCCTGCAAGGCCACCGGGAGCGATAGAATGCTGGAATCGTTTCCTCAAGTTGGCAACCTACATTTAAAACTAATCAATAATAGCATAAGCAAATTGATTAACTTTGTTTTACACTATGAAAGCTAAACTAATACAAATCTATGCATATACACAGTGAGCCACATCAGACACATGCTGGTATCTAGTCATTCAATACCAACATGTAAATCAGAAGGAAGCTAGTGCACAATTCACACCTGTTCCTTAAATTGTTCTTCCTTTTCTTCGAAACTAGAAAGAGCAACAACTTCAACCTGGTCATTGGTATCCAAGTGCAAAGAATTACTATAAAAGTCCAATACAATTCTCCTATGCATAAGCGAACATCATTAGTAAAGTTTACTGATTCAAAACGGATGATGATCTTACAATGAAAAAATCACTTAATGGGGTTTCCTTATGGGCCTCTGGTTTAGGAACAGAGTCCCATATCTGTCAAGTAAAAAGTACAGAAATCAAGGTGAACAAAAAAGTTGGATACCTCTATGATAACATCATATAAAAAAGTGACATGACTGAATTACCTTCTGAATATCTTCTCGCAAAACAGGCTCTAAATTTTCAAGCGGTGTCTATGAAAGGAAAAGGTTAACCACGTAGTAAATAAAGATATACAGACAAGAAAAAACATGAAAGACTAGAAAATATTTAAAATTAGCAAAACAAGGTGTAGCTTTTTGCTTTGACACCTTTGTCTTGTCACGTATGACAAACAGCAATGTTGTTTTGCGTGGACTAAACAATCTCATCATGACCTGAAAGCAAATACAAGCATCCAATTAGATAAATAACAATAACAACTCGTAAGATTGCAAAATGCTGCCTGCAGTTAATCGGCTGTTGAATGATACCTGAAACACAGTTTTTAAAAGAGGCTTATTTGCAGCTTGTTCGCGGCCAATGTCATGGCACCACCTTTACAAATATTAAAGAGGAGGAAAAATCAGTTGCACAAAGGAAGAAGATATAACCTAAAGGACATTAAAAAAAGACAGCAACTACACAGACTTGAAATTTTCTTGTACAAGTCTGTAATAAATATGTCCAAGGAAGAAGAGGCCAGAAAGAACTCACATGTTTATTAGCACTATATCAGAAATGGCCAAAGCAAATAAAGCACTCTGCTTTTCAAATGCAGTGTCATCCTGAGGGAAAGACAATTTCAGTATAATGGAGAAACAACCAAAGGCAGAAGTATAATCTCTCCTTGTCCTATTTTTTCCTAAGGAAATGCAGACCCAGTGGTCTAGAATAGTCAACTTTCTAACATGCATAAATGTAATAAATCTGAGAGCTAATTGAATCCTCTCATTTAACATGGCCAAAAAAAATTAAGAGTACTGTAAATTATAATAAAAAAAGGTATGGCGAACTATGTTTCACTGGAGCAACAAACACATCGACGTCTGTGCAATGAAGTTAATGATATAAAATGAAAATGCAAATGACAAAAGGCAACAGACTCTGGACCATGACCACAATGATCAAAGTAAGTTAAGGTGGAGAAAACACCTCTCCACGCTCTCTTCCATCTGTACCCTCCAAATCCATCACAAGTGTACAAGGCTCTATGCCAACACATTTAGCCATCCAAATTCCTTTGGTTGTTTGAGACCTGAAAACAAGCACGTGATATGTATCAGTTTTCCACCTTGCTAAATGGGCAAGGTCTAAGAGATAGATGAGAGTTGTAACAACATGCCTTCCTTTAAATGCATCCATCTCTCTGAAGTTGGTATTAAACAAAGAATTTAAGAGTGTACTCTTGCCTGTTCAAACAACACAAGACAATTGTAAAAATGGCTTCGCTAGGAATGGAATTCATCACCTCTTCGTCTATTATAATGTATATATGCTTAAGATAACGAAGAATATAAAACATACCACTACTTTGAGGACCCATTATAGAAACTACGGCATAGGAAAGCCCACATTCACCTAACTTAACTTCTTTCATGAAGTTTTCGATTCCGGCAACATTGATTGTACCATCTCCATCAATAAGCTGAGTGGAACAACAATGGTCTGAATAATAAACATACTTTCAAGATTAATAATGTCGCCGTTCAAAACATGCTACGGATTAAATCAAATCAACATTAAGGAATAACAATTTACTAAAACTGAGAAGTATTAAAAAAAAAAATCAGATGAAAACATTGTTATCAGTTATAGCTGCAGGCATCGTTTCTATTTCGTTGAAATTGTACTAAAAGGCTTTGATAAGTATATTTCAGGAAATGCATGTAAGAGACGTACCCATTTGCATGAATCGGGATTGGGTTTGAAGAAGGGGAAAAGTTAAGAGAAAGGGCAATCTCTCATCTTACAAAATCATTTACAATTTGGCTTTTGTTCTTATAAACTATCTTCAAACTGTCTCTGCCTAATGCATTTTCGTCTTCTTGTTTCCGCCATACAACACAACACAGAGATTTTTGTTCTGTTTAACGGTGTCAAACATTTTCCCCTTTTTCTTGAAAAAATTCTTGTGTGGACAATTGTTTACTATCTTTCCTATTTTATGCATCTTTAAATTTGGAAAAAGTTGTGTTAGAATAACCCTTCTTCTTTTATTCTTGCCACTTTCAACTTCTTTTGAATCCATTACATTATATAATATAACATAACTTATGAGACAAATATCTAAGTTTTCCCTAATTGGTGAGAGAGTCTTCTTCAGCCTTTTAATGTAATAAAAATTGAAAATAATAATAAAACATATTAAATATCAAAATTATTTTTTTGACTAAAGAATGTCAAAAACTCCATTTTTATTATATTCTTCTCCTACCTCTATAACTACATATTATTATTATTATTATTTTCATCCATTTATGTTCGTTAAGTAAACAAAGTTAATCCTACCTGTATTTTTTCAATGTTGACTGTAAAAGAAAATAGTTACTCTTTCCATTATTATTTATAAACAATATAAAAATATATTTTTCTTAATCATAATAAATTTTAACTATTTTTAGTTCATTTAATTCTTATCTTAAATATCCTAATTTCAATTAATATTTTAATTTTGGTCATGCCATTATAATGTTTTTTTTCCATGAGTTGCATTACTTTTTGTATGAGTAATTATTTTTTGTTTCACTATTCTCAGTATTAGAATATAAGTAACATGACATTTAATGTAATTAACTAGTTTTTTTTTTTAGATTTTTTATTTTTTTTTCTTTCAACAGTGTATTGTGGTGGGTTAGTTGTAAGAAATATAACTAGTATGTGATTGCACCTTTTTTTTAGAAAATAATATAATTAATATTATATTTATTATTTATAAAAAAATTGGTATCTATTTTCTATGTAAAAATTTTCAAAAAGTAAAAAATATACATTTTTTTTAGTAATAACGTATACCTACCATTTTTTATTGATTTAAATGTGATGAAAAATTATTGGATAAAAGTATGATATTATCTTGTTTTTTCAATAGTGTGTTGTGGGCTAGTTTTAAGGAATATAATTGCAATAGCTAATCAAATTCATAATTAATTACGAGATTATTTAATACTTTTAAAATATTTTTTACCAAAACATTAAATAAAATAAAATTGGTGACATGTTTCATTTTTTAATAATATATGTTTTTCTTTTCTTTCTCTCGATGATGTCATAACTGAAATACTGTCTAAAAATTAAAACACATTTTTCTCGGGATTGCTAATGAAAATTATTTATATTATTATTTTTTTATATAAAATAAAATCGGGAGAATAAAAATTTAGAGAAATGGCATTAGAAAGAGTGAGTGGAAGTACAAATTTCAGTGAATACAAGAGAGAAAAAGGGAAAAAGGCGGGAACTCGAAAGCATTAGAAACCAAACAAAACTGTGTCTTTCTGTTTTCTCTCGAAAACCACTGCAGAGATTGAAACGGAGATGAAGGAGAAGGAGAAAGAGAAAGAGAAAGTGGAAGAGAGGTACACGCAGTGGAAGTCTCTTGTTCCCGTTCTCTACGATTGGCTTGCCAACCACAACCTCGTTTGGCCTTCTCTTTCTTGCAGGTTTTTTTTTTTCTCTCTCTCTGTTTAGGGTTTTCCATTTTCCAAATCAATTTTAATCAATTATGCGCTTCCAATTCATTGCAGATGGGGTCCTCAACTGGAACAAGCAACCTACAAGAACCGTCACCGTCTCTATCTCTCTGAGCAGGTTTTCTTTATTCCATTTCCTTTGCTTGTACATTTTCCATTTCAACGTTTTTCTATTGTGTGCATTATTGCTTCGTCTTTTGTTCTTCTCAGACTGACGGAAGTGTTCCCAACACTCTCGTTATAGCCAACTGCGAGGTTGTTAAACCCAGGGTTGCTGCTGCTGAGCACATCTCTCAGGTCAGCTTCATGTTGTCATTCCATTTACACTTAAGTTAATTAATGATTACGTTTTTGATTTCTTCCTAATGTGCCATTTTTTTTTGGTTTTATCTTTCAGTTTAACGAAGAATCACGGTCTCCTTTTGTAAAAAAGTTCAAAACTATACTACATCCTGGCGAGGTATGGTTGTTTCTGGCTTATGGGAGCCATACTTTTGGTTTAGGTCTAATTTCGTCTTTGACGTGTATTTATGCACTCATAAATGCCTTGTTACCGATCAGGCTTAGCCACTTATAAACACTATTTTAAATCCTAACTAGAGGCGCTTACTGATGACAGTCAGCCTCAAAATCGCATTTTTGAATATTTTTTATATTGTTTATATCATATATTCTTCTTGGATCACCATGTTATTGGTATCATGTTTACATTTTTAATTTTGTTTATGTTTTCTTGGTAGAGAAATTTTGTTAATATTGATTATATCGTATATGCGTATAAATTCTTCAAATTACAAAAGTAATTGACATTTAATGACATTCATAATTAACAGTAAAATCATACGCGTCTTGAACAAAACCAGATAAGTAAATACCATAAAAATCAAATACAAGTTTCCAAGATTAGGAATAACTTATCGTAAATCATCATCTTCTAAACCCCAGCCTTCTTTATCATTTCCACTACTATTACAGCTGTAGCTTTCATTTTTGATAATTGAAATCCCAAAAGGCCCAAATGCTTTTGTTTGGAGAGCTTTTGGGAATCAATACATAGCACCACTTTAGTTCTGCTGTGGTCACTATTCAATCTGGTGATTGGTAAACTACGACTATTATACTAAACTGTTCTGCTGTTCCTAAAGCACACTTTTTTAAACCTTGTTAATATAATCGACGAAGTTTATTTATAATTTACTTCAACATTGGTTTACTTATTTTTTTTCAGGTAAATAGAATCAGGGAATTTCCACAAAAAAGTCAGATAGTAGCTACTCACACAGATAGTCCTGAGGTTAGATGACTTTTTTATGTTTCCTTTTCTCTGTTAAATTAAAATACCATTAATTTTATCCTAAACTTTGTGGTTAATGAACTTGTCGAAGTTTGATAACTGAATTATAATTTTCTATATCGTAAAACAGGTATTTATATGGGATGTTGAAGCTCAGCCAAATCGAAATGCTGTTCTGGGGGCTGCCACTTCTCGTCCTGACCTGGTTTGTTTTCATACATTCTTTTAAAATAATTTGGTTCTTCCACACCTTTATTCATGAGTCAGGCACCTGAAATATAAGCTATACCTTTTTTCAGGTATTAACTGGCCATAAGGATAATGCTGAATTTGCTTTGGCTATGTGCCCATCTGAGCCCTTTGTACTTTCTGGAGGTTGTAGTCTTTTTTATTGCCTTCTCACCATGAAAGATGTTTATTTTGCCTGGAGTAAATTTCTTTCCCTAGCATTAGGTTTTTGGAATCTGAGAAAAAAACATTATCCTAAAATTTGCAGTTACCAAATATAAAACCACAAACACATGCTTATTATTGGCTGTAATCTTGTCGGGTTGTTATGTTGCTCCTACTATATAAACTTTATCTGTTATTTCCTCCCCGCATAAAGCAAATGGTATTGTCCTTACCCTTTTTGGATTATTTACTTCTTATGGACATTGGATTTTTGTTAATTTTGTTTGAATCCACTATGGTAGGGAAGGACAAATGTGTGGTTTTATGGAGTGTTCATGATCATATTTCAACTTTAGCTGTTGAAGAAGCACCCACTGTTAAACAGGGCTCTAAAAGTGGGGGAAATAATGCAAAAGCTACAGAAAGCCCTACTATTGGACCAAGGGGCATCTACCAGGGTCATACGGACACTGTTGAAGATGTGCAATTTTGCCCATCAAGGTAGTTTTTTCTTGCTTTTATCATACTTGTGCCAGTTTCTGTTTAGCTAAATCTGAATTATTTATGATTTAATTTTGGTAAAATATCTTATCATGAGGTATGTATTTGCTGTAGTTTATTTGTTTGCCAGTTACTTATTGTGTTGCAGGAATAATAATTTTGGACATTTTAATTTTTTGTTAACTTATTTTGTTATGATAGAATTTATCTTAATGAAATTCAGTTTGTTATACTGAAGGGTAGACTTGAGTTGTAAGTTGATAAAAAATCGAACAGTAATATTTCAATTTCAAACTTTGATTTGGATATAAGTCCAATATTAATGGATTGACTTGCTGATTTCCATATCATTTTCTCCTTTGCTGTTTCATTGTTATTTTGACATGCATCTTGTACCTTTTTGTGACTGTGAATTGTAGTGCACAGGAGTTCTGTAGTGTTGGTGATGATTCTCGTCTTATACTCTGGGATGCACGAGTTGGATCTGCTCCAGTTGTCAAGGTTTAATTCTTCAGTTCATCTGCATTATTGCTGTTTTCTTCATGTTTCAAAAACCAAGTGTTAATTGCTGAAATACTTCAAGAAGTTAAAAGAGATATTCTTAGTTTCGGATGATCATTGTTGAATAGTCACCTTAATTGTAGTTACTCCTAACCCACCCAAATTACAATCTTTGGGGCTTGTCTAAATTGCAATCTTAATGGAGGAGGTGATGGTGACACATAGACGAGTGATATGACCAAAATAGAGTATATAAATGGAATGTAACCCCCCCTTACAAGTCATATTTATAGGATTAAGTTAATCTTGAAGCCACATTCTAATATGTTATACGAGTCTATTGTTTTAGTGAGTTTAAATCTAAACTCACATTTTAATAATCATAAGCATCCTATCACTTGTCAAATTTGAATTGCATAAGGAGTTTAGGAGTGGCTTTTGAATATGAACTTACTCTTTAGTGGTCCAAATGCAGAGAATTTTTTTGTTACTATTATTAATATTTCTTCCAAGAAGAAATTGACATCAGTACAACTTATGTTTTTATTTGAGGTTTTCTTACCATTTGAATTTTCGGTATATTTTAAAATTTAGGTTCTCATAAATCTCATTTGGGTTTGATATTTGCCTTTTTCTTTCAATTACTATCATGAAACGTTTGTAATGTAGATTTGAACATGCTTACATTTTCCTCCTTTTGTCCCATGGTTATCTTTTTATGCAGGTTGACAAAGCACATAATGCAGATCTTCATTGTGTTGATTGGAGTCCTCATGACTCAAATTTTATACTAACTGGGTATCCCCTTACACCATTTGAATTAATGTGAATTAAGTTCTGATTTTTCTTGCTGATAAAGAAAAGTACTGATTTTTCTTTATTTGAAGCAGCCTTTTTAAGTTCTTCATGCTTATAGATTTAACTTAAAGGTTAAAATTTAGGTGCTTTTCTTGCTGATAAAGAAAAGTACTGATTTTTCTTTATTTGAATCCTTGTTCTGAGTTTTGTTTCTTTGGATTCAGTTCTGCGGATAATACAGTCCACATGTTTGATCGTCGAAAGCTTAAAAGTAGTGGAGTTGGATCGCCTGTTTATAAATTTAAAGGTCATGATGCAGCAGTCCTCTGTGTACAGGTAGCTGGAGATTCCACCTTGTATAATTTAATTGAAGTTCTAATTTGCAAGTCAGTTATGGACATTTTAATCTTGTGCTTGTTAACCTACATTTTTCTTCTGTTTCAGTGGAGTCCTGACAAGTCATCTGTATTTGGTAGTGCTGCTGAAGATGGTATTTTAAATATCTGGGACTATGAAAAGGTTTAAACTCAATTTAAAGTCAGACCTTTTTGTATCATGCCTCCCTTTTTTATGAAATGTGAATTGTATATACAATACTAATCAATATGGATCTTATGGACTTCAAAAAAAATTTTGAGTGCCAGAGCTACTGAAAAACCTGAATTCAGAAACCTTATTGTTATTTTTTATCAATGAATTGTTTGAGTCCTTCCAGGAAATAGAAGAGATCCAAAGGCTGCTTGTCAATAATATTCGAAAGAATCTTTCTTGCCTATCTATTTTTTATTGTACAGCAGGGCTGGTCCTACAATCATGAAAATTTATTTTCTAAATTATGAGGATGAGATTTGATTGGCTAGCTTATAGCCATTTTATCGCCAATTGTAATTGTTTGATTTATCTCATTGATGTCAGATTTTTTTCTTATATTGCATGATTGTTTTTGTTACTTTTAGGTTGGTAAAACAACTGATTCTGCTGGTTCAAAATCACCAAATACCCCCTCTGGTTTATTCTTTCGACATGCTGGGCATAGGTATGATATGAAGTGGTTGCGTGCATTCATTTCTTGTAATTTGCTGTGATGTAATATATAACTGGTTATGGAGTAAATACCCGTACCCTTATCACGTACCAACCTGCACACCAATGACGGATTTTATCAAGAATAGTGTTTAATACGGCGTGTTTGTGCATTCAGGGACAAGGTTGTTGACTTCCACTGGAGTGCATGTGATCCGTGGACAATTGTTAGTGTCTCTGATGATTGTGAAAGTAGTGGTGGCGGTGGCACCTTACAGGTAAACACTAGTTTATTTTATCCTTAGGTTAAAATGATTTCTCGTCATCACAGACTGGAACAATAAACCTTATTATACTCCTTTGTTTTACTTTTATAAAGTAACGAGTTTCTGACTGTTATGAATTTCTTGGTTTTGTTATTATGTGAAAAAGTTGTAAAATGCCGGAGATATGAAAGTATTTTCTGATATTATGTGAAATGTTTTGATCATTCTATTGTCTTTTTGCTAACATTTTATGATACAGATATGGCGGATGATGGATCTCATATATCGACCAGAGGAGGAGGTGCTCACTGAGCTGGATAAGTTCAGATCTCATATTTTTGGATGTAACTCGTGACATTTCGTAAAACACGATCTGCATCTTTTGCTTGGAATAGAAAGTATATGATTGAGAATGAAATTTAGTTTCAGTTCCTGCATTTCATGTTCTTGAATCAAAATTGGTCTTTTAGTTCAGTAATTAGTATTTGGTCTTTAATATTAACTACTAACTTTTGTATGAATTTTTAAAATAAATTATAGTTTTGATTGAAGAAACTTATCTGATATAATTTGAATGCCCGTTGCAATAAATTTCAGGTAGACTTTTATGTTTAGTTACACGTGGAAGCAGGCAATTGCGTCTTGCACCACATCACTTTGAACCTGCACACCCTTAGTTTTTGGAATTCCAATTTTACCCTTGGAAGCTTAACTGAAACTGGTCTCCTTCTTGGACAAACAGTGGTTGTGATAGTTACTGGGGTATGGAATATGTTCTTCTTTGAGCATAGTTGGAAAGTAAAATGTCGAAGCTGAGGTGCAAATTGCATTTTCGAAAGAGTAATGTAACACTCCAGAAGAACATTTCAAAAGTAGTTGAGTAGAGTTTTGGAATGGAAATTCCACATCATATCGGGAAAAGTAATTCTGTAATAGTTATGTTGAATTTGTGTCTAGGAAAATTGGTCTCGTAATAGGGGTGGTGGGTTTCTGAAAGTGTTTTAGGATTGCTTTTTCCACATTTATACTTATTCTGGATTTCTCATTCCAGTTAAGTTTCGAATTACTATTTCCCGAAAGCAAAAAAGATTTCTTACCTAGTCGTCATGAATACAATCTCTACCGCAAACCCTTCTTTCTGGTGCTTCATATGTGTCAGAATGATCTCAAACAAGGCAACAAACAAGCCACCACCAACATAAGATGAAAGATAAAAAATTAGGGTTAAATTTCAAAATCCATGAAGTTATTTGTCATTTCAAGCATTTCAGGTGTGGGAAGCAATTGTCGGGGAAGCAAGTTGAACTTGACCCTCTTTAAATGTGTTGTTTCCTGGACTTTTTTTTTTCTTCCTGCACCCCATAAAACTTATAAACCTCAAATTATCCCTCACTAAAATCATAATAAAAAAATAAAAATTATTTCTGGTGTAGCTCACTAATATCAAATTATCCCTCACTCAAATTATACATGCATTTAAAAATATACTTTCCCGAATCTTGTAGCTTCATAATTTTTTAATCCGTGTTTTATATTCCGGAAGCCATTTATAGTGGAGGCTCTCCTCATACGTTAGCTGCCTCCATCACTCACTCAATGTTTGAGGTGGATTTTATTAAAAAGGAATGGAAAAAACAGAATTTATTTAGGTTGGAAGAGTGGAGATGGGGTGCAGATGAAAATGAGGATGCAGAGTTTATTGAGGGTGGAAGAGTGGAGATGAAGGTGTGAACATAAAAGAGGTGCAGAGATTTTCTTTTTTATTCTTTTATTATAATTTTAATGAGGGTAATTTAGAGTTTATGGATATTACAGGGTGGAGGAAGATGTTGGAAGAAACAGCCTAGCATTTGATAAATGTATTATTTTGGTTTGTGTAGTTTAGCTCTAAAAAATGTTTAGTAGCTGGGTTTTAAAGTTTTATAATTAAAAACAAATTGAGTTAGAAAATATATAAACTCAACACATACTTATATATGCAAAATTTTATAATTTTTGATGTTTCATCCCTATTGATAAAAATCGACCAATTATATATATTTTTTAAAATTTATTAAAATGTGAAGTATTTGACTATTTTTATTATTGTTCAATGCGTGCTATTATAAGTAATGTCTAAAATAAGCATTACTTAATTATATATTTGTAATTATTTAATTTTCTTAAAATCTAACATAATTAAGATGATAAATAATTATAAATTTTGTAATTTAATGGTTAGATAGTTAACACATACAGTCTATATACATTTTTTTTGGATAGTCTGAATATTTTGTAGTGTAATTTGATCCTTTCAGAAATCAATCTGAGTTTATAAGACATATTATTATAGTTACACCCTTAGATAAAAGTTATATTCCATATAAAATCATCCACTGTGTTCAGTAATTAGTATAACTTATGGAGTATGTATTTTGTTCCTTTTATAAATCAATTCACCAGTTCATGAGATAAATGTTATAGTTACAAAAAGAAGAAAATGGATTTTTGCTCAAGTTAAACAGAAACCAATTGCAGAAACTACAGTTTGTAAATTGGTATGATTGATCACTTTGTTATGCACAAAAATCATGTCCCATCTTATATGCCTCATTAATTTCAATATAAATGGTTTCCATTCATAAATTCCTAAAACAAACTCAAAGTTGTATCATCTATATTCCATTAACAACCAAAAATGCCACAGGTAAATAACCAAAAAGAACATTCCTGTGACAGTACACTACTACAGGTATTGGATATACATACTAACTAACTCAGTAGATTACAGTTAGCCAAACTAAATATTTATCAGCTTGAGCATAATCTTGATTTCCCATTTTTTTGCCTGCGCAAACCAAGAAAAGTGGTAATTGGTGACTTGAAGCCAAACCTTCCAAGAAAAAATGCAAGGGAGAAAGAGCAAAATGAAACTAACCAATACGAATCTTTCTTCTCCCGTGCTAATAATTCTTCAAAAGAAATGTCAGCAAAATCATCATCTCTGTTCTCTCCCAGTCCAGTTGCCTTTTCCTTTTCCATGCAAGCTCCAAGTTCAAGCATCTTCATAAAAAGGTTTAAACAGTAAGAAACATATCATACATGAAGTTTTTCATGAACTGATGAAAAGCAAGCTAGAAGAAATCCAACATCCGTTTGAACAAGAAGTGTTTCACAGTGTAACTCCAGAAATTGTTGCAATAAATACAAAGAGAAGATGTTCATCAATACTCGTATAAAGGCCTCAAATAAATAAAAAACCTTTTGGTATGCTGGTGAGAGTTTAAGCTGTTGTTGAAGTGAGTTATAAACAAATGCATCCTCTTCTAAACGTTTTTGCTCTAATTCCAGCTTGTATATCTGAAATAGAATTAGATGGTCAAATGTGTCTGCAAGTTTAGCTTGATGACATAAAAGTTTCCTTAACAACATACTATAATCTAACCAACCTGTTGATGAAGGCGATCAAAAGAAGATCTATCTGCCTTACATAGTAAAGCCTTCGTTATTACAAATTTACGTTGAATTACATCAGCTCTGTTGAAAAAGGAGAATGTGAAAGAATCAGAACAATACAGCATACAAAATTTTGGTGTTAGACCCAGAATAAGGAAATAGTGAAAAGAAACTAAAACCTTTTATTTCTAATTTTAAACAAGCAAAACATGGAAAAAGATCTTCCCTCCGGGGGGTTTTACCCTCTCACAGTTGAGCACTTTCTCTATTCCTAAATGCTAAAAATGCAGAATGACCCCTCTTCCTACATGAATCTAATCCCTTTCAGTCAACTAAGTCCTAGCTAATTCCTTCCGCTGAAATCTCCAAAACAAATAAAAAGGTCACAAATGTCATGCTAGCATATTTTTAACACAGAAAGTTCCAGTGCCAAATAAGTTTCCATAAGTACACTTGCATGTGCAGGGGAAGAGGGGAACAAAAAACAAAAGAAAACATAAAGTGCTCTATAATAAATTTTGACATACTTGTGCTGTAGTTCATTTCTAGCATCAACCAGACTGTTAGCAAAATGTACAACCTGCATTACATAGGATAAGAATTAAAGTTTTAAGGTGTTAACATAACAAAAAATTTGACACTTGTATCTTTGAATGAGAATGGCAATGAACAATAACAGGTTGAAGTGCGTAAGCATCATAGAAAAGAAAAGACCATTCATGATCCTTAAAACAAAAGCAACAACCTCTTAATGTGAAACACAAAATGGAAATTACCAAAGAAAGTGCACTTTGCTGTCAACATAGGAGTTAAGCCTTAAGAATTTCACATCCACAAAATCGTTTGGCTAAGTCATGTTGTAGAGATAGACAGTATTATTATCATTATCATTATATCATACATGTACATTGAATGGATGTTATTTATTCAATTGCACTACGTTTATAGTAAGCTTCTTTCTAAACAAATTTCTATATATTTCCAAAAACAGCTCATCCAAAACCACCCAGATATGTTCAAAGGTGAGAGTATATATATTCTCGAATTACATTAACTAGTTCTATTCAAATTATTTCAAAACTACCAAGATATTAATTGCATGATTTCATCAATCTATAGAAATTACCCCCCTCAGTAACACATAAATTCCACTCCCAGATGTAAAATGCAAACCCTCATTTCCATTTTTTATAGACTACAAGACATTATGCAGTTCAGGAGGAAGAAGTAAACAAAATTAACAATCTCAGACATAAACAAAAAACACTAAGCTGGTGGTTAAGGTTACCAGCGACCCTTCTTCCCCTTTATTTAAAAACAACAGATTTCTATCAATTAAAGAAAATGTACGAAATTAAGACACAAAATGAACTAAACAAAAAACGTATAAGAACTAAACATAAAATGAAAATTTAAGACAGAAAAACCTGCGGCAGTGTCAGTTTCTTCAAGTGGTTGCATTTGACGAGTTCATCGTACTGCTGTTTGATCTTTCTCTGCATAAAGCTGCTGGAAGACGTGAACGGGTAGTAGGACGCGGATTCAAGTCGGAGCCCCGAGTCCGAATTCGAATCGGGATTCTCTTCAACTTGGGTTTGGCAATCGGTTCTCTTCTTCTTAGGCTTCCTCTTCTTCTTCTTGGGGGCATGTTGGGGTGGCAACAAGGTTGGAACTTGCGCAGTGTGGTGTTGCTTTTTGGAGAAACGTTTGAAGAGAGAGAAAGATAGAAAGAGAAAGGAAGAGAGGGATGCGAAGAAGAGGAAGAAAAGAATAGGATCGTGCATTTGTATTTGTGGGTGGCACTCAACAGAGAATGAGAATGGAGAATACGAATACGAAGGTGGAGGCTCCATGAAAATGCAGAGAGAGAGAGAGAAGAGTGAGAAAACAAAGTGAATGAAAAAAGAGATAATATTCTGTTTCCTCTGTTTCTGGCTATTTCAATCTTCTCTTTACTCTTCCCTCTTCCTTTTTTGTGAAATTCCATTTTATACTTTGTTTAACATATTTTAATTCAGTTACATTTAAATAAATGACATCATGTTATTTGAGTTCAATAGATCTACTTTGCACTAATAAATATATAGTGAAAATTGTAAGTGATTATTATGCATAGAAAATTAGAAAAAGAAAAAAAAATCAGAAAACTGTCTGCTGAATGGCAAGAAATTATGTTGTGTTTATAATAAATAAAATCAAATTTAGATAAAATTATAATATATTTTTGAAGACTTTACTTGCATAATTGCCTGATAAAGCACTCATGCAGTGAAGTCCTTTTAAGTAGAAAAGTACATAAAAAAACTGATATTATAAAGCATTGCTATTAATATAATGGATGAAAAAAAAAACGAAGGTTGAAACTTCTTATTAAGAAAAGGACACAGTTCACAAATATTATAAATATAATTGTCCTGAAGTTAGGTATAGAAGAATATTAGAATGTTAATTTTGAGTTTCCAGATTTTGTTTGTGACGCAGGTGGCAACTTAAGATTGGAAACAAGACACAGCATCTTGACTGGTAAATATTTAAGGTAATAAGATGTTGAATATAATCATTTATTACTAATTTAATTTCTTATTTAATAATACTTAGTCAACAATTATGCATATTAAGTCAGTTATCATAATTATCTTCTCCTCTCATTCAGTGATTGTAAGTGTTACCAAGTACTACTATAAAAGCACGTAAATCAATTCATGATAGAATATTCTAATCTAATTTGAAACTTTGAATTCAAAATTTAAATGTATAATCATGTTATAGTTTAAAAACTTAATTTTGTTAATTAAAAAAAAAAAACTTTAGTTGATTTGAATTCGAATAACATGGTCCCCAAAGAAAAAAAAATCCGTGTTCCGTGCGTGCATTTGTAATAGAACAGAATCATTCAATAGAAAGCAACAATATTCCAAACTTCTCCTTTGACACTTTGCATTCTCTTTAAAAATATTATCTTATCTTCCACTCCATAAATTAGAGATAACACACTAAATATTTAATAATAAGGTGAGATAGCATGGATGTGATTAATTTATAAGATACATTCAATTGACAATATGTAGTGTATTGATAGCAGTTGAAGATTTTGGGTGACAAAATGGACTAGCCCGTGAGCCCATATTAAAAAGAATGGGTTAGATTGAAGATTTTAACCTGTCTACTCGTTTTGTCCGTCTCGTCCAGTATATCAACTTGACAGATCAAAGTACGAATCAGTCCATCCTGACCCGTTGGCCCATTTTAAAAAAATAAAATTAAAAAAATTAATTTTTATATTATATATTTTAAATATGTATATATAATACTATTATATATTTAATTTATAGATATTAATGATTTAAATTATAATACTATTATATATTTACATATTAAAAAAATATAATAAAAAAAATTAATATTTTTAATTATTTTTATTTTATTTTTTTAAAACGGACCAACGAATCAAGACGGACTGGCCGTACTTTGATTCGTCAAGTTGACGGACTGGACATGACCAAAACAGATTGACGGGTTAAAATCTATAACCCAACCCGTTTCTTTTAACACAGGTGACGGGCTGAGCCCAATGCCTGTCAGGCCCAACCCGTTTTGTCACCCCTACATGGTATGCATGATTTCCCTTGGTAGAATGAATATGGTCATATGAAGCTCAAAACAAGTATAAGGTAGAAACCAAAAGCCACAAAAGACAAGTAATAAGGAAATCAAAATAACTGAATTTGATGTGTTTAGAAAGTTTCTTACAGAAAAAAAGAAACTAAATGGATGCAGATTACAGTGGACAAATAATATTACAGGAAGCAAGAGGCTTCCACACTAAAAGTCTAAAACACTAGCACATGGACTCAATCAGTTTCGTGTCATCGTGTGCAGAGAAAATCTTTCACCTTTCACCTCTGTATAACATACAAGTATATATACACATGTCCATAATCATCTCAGAAATCTTTGCAGGCTTTCAACCACACGGTGTGTTGTGTTTTCTGCAACTTCACCTTGGTAAAGCCAAATTAATAATGCTTGTGGTGATCACAATTCAGAAGTGTAGACTTTGGTTGACCCAAAAGACTTGTATAGAATAGTGGAGAAAAAATCAATCTGAAGAGTTTAATCTTGATCCTTTTATATCCGAGGTTAAAAATTATCAGGAACAAATAGCTTCCACTGAGAGTTTCTTCATGACATTTGGACAAGGATCTCCTCCAAAATTTTCAGGTGACACCGTTACTGTGCACCAGTTTTGTCCAACACAATTCTGCAACAACAAAGTTATCCTTTAAATGAACCAACCATGTAACAATAACACCATGATCATATCATAAATCAATTATTTGACTAGCAGCAAAAAACTCAGAACGAAAATGTTAAGAAATAGATTTTAAGCCTAACTCAGTATAAGGTTAAGATGTGGGGTTTCCAACAGAAAGCATTCCAAAAGAGAGAAAGCAGAAGGCAATACCCTTTCAAATGCATCATAAGACTTGTGAGCATGGCAACTTCCTTCATGGAAGTTTCCACAAGAACCCAGTGGAGTACCAAAACTGGCAAATTTGATGGATGAGATTTTCTGTCCAGGACTACATGATAAATGAACTTTTGGTCTCACTGGTGGTTTTCCAGCAACTTGCATCTGATAGCTTATAAGGTTAGGCTGCCACTCATAAATATCAGCACACACACTATCTATATCCCTTCTAACCAAAAAGATTCCATTGGGATCTCCACCAAGCTCTTCAAACACAACCAATAAATTTCCTGTAGGTTTTAGCCATGACTGAGGAACATGATACCTGAAATTAACCACCAGTGATTGGTTTATCATCAGCATTACACAGAACTTGAGAGCATGTTATATATTTCTCACTTACCATCTTTGAGAGGCCTCGCCACAGTTGCTTCTGCATTTATTCTCATTATAAGTTCCAGCATAGTCACAATAATCACAGGTACCAGAAGCTTTATAAGCAGGCCAGTAGCGACCAAGATTCTGTCCATTTAACCACACTTGACCTTTTCCCATGCTGTCCATGTCTAAAGCCAACGGTGCAGTCCCAGCTGGTGCATCGAAACTTGTCTGTAACAATATTAAAAAAGATTGTTCCTTTAGGAGAAAACAAGTATAGAGACGATAGAGACTAATTGATTTGATATACTCTAAAATATTCTTATAGAGTCATGGATATGGTAATAGTGTAATGAGATATTTTCAAGATACTCTAACAAGTGAAAGTGCAGCCCAAATGTTGCAGATGTCTTGTGATATATTACTCACTTTGTACCAAGTCAAAGGCTGTCTGCTAGAAAATAAAGATTCCTCGATCCACTCCACTGAGGAACTTCCACTAAGAGAGTGGAGACTCAAGGTTTCACCTTTAAGACCAACCTAAACAAAATACACAGTTAGATCAGCTTCAAGCAAAATCAAGAGTAAGCGTGGTGACAGTTTGAGAAAGAACCTTGTAAGACCATTTCTGCCAAGACAAGTCCCTTCTCCCTTCGTTGAGACCACTTAATGATATTGGTCCAAGAACACCAGCATTCCATGTTTCAAAATGAGGTCCAACATTCTGCATGTTAAATATAGTCATGATCATACTCCACATTTGATGATACTGAAAAAATCAGCTTAGTGTGGCGTGCAAGGGTGCATCTACAATATCTATTGTGTGTGCGTGTGTGTGTGTGAGAGAGAGAGAGAGAGAGCGCGAACCGGGAGTCCAACTGCAACACTCAGAAGAGAGATCTTGTTAACACCAGCTCTTAGCTTCACTCCTTGACTAAATGTTAGTTTAGGGAATTCTAAGCTTCCATATGAAGTTCCTGATCAAAAGGATAATAGGCTCAATTAGAAAGCTACTGAACAACTATTAACTTACAATGTAAAATGGTGAAATTAAACTATTCTGAAAAAGAAAGGTTCAAAGACAACTAGATATATGCTGCTTCATTCCAAGCACAGGGTAAATTACTCAACGAAACCTTGATTCCAACATTGTTTCCATGCAATGTTCTAATTTATTGAACCCTCAAAAGCATACAGTAACTATTTTTAAAGAGTTGCTACTTCTTCCTCTTGGAAGATACTTAGAAAAGATAAGGCAGATAGCTGAAACAATTCTTGTTGATGTGAATTAAGTAATGCTGAAATTTTTAGGCCATCACATTATGCTCCTCACCTGATAGTTGACCATTTATAAAAACATGCAGAGCATGCCCAGCAGAAAACACAGTAAGAATAGGATCCTTTCCGTTTGTCAGAAACCCTTCTCTGGAATCAAGCACAACACTAGAAAAACAGAAGCAAGGCAAGAATAAGATGTGGGAAAAACAAAATAGATAATAAGATTTATCAATTGTGTTCTAACCAACGATTTAAAAAAAAATTGAAGCAGAGTGCAGACTTGTATCACTCACTCTGTAGAGTACCACAAGTAGTCAGATAAATCTCTTGTTGTATTTAATTGCTCTAACAGGCCAGTCATGGTGAAGGAACTATCCTCAGTAGTAGTAGTTTCTTCATTGAATGATAGCCAAGAGAGTCCACCATGAATAGGAACACCAGTCATCTTCATCTGGGCACTCTGAGAACCAACCTGTACAAATATTTTTGAATTTTTATTTTGGCTGAAATCTACACTTAAAAATTTAGAAAAATCTAATTTTTTTTCTTCTTTCCCTTTCACATATGATAGTTTTCAGAAAATTAAAAAGCATATTTGCAGGCAAAACAATAACAGAATACAAAAGGTTACTAAATCCTCTCAACCACATGTGCTTGGCCAAGCTCTTGTGTATCAAAAATCTTCATTGCAAATTACAGATATCATACTTAATCTACTGAAATAAATGTTTTTCCTTTTTCTCACCCTTGCAGTGTTATAAATAGTGTGCTTGCAGTCAGGAAGAATGCTTATAGACCAAGGAGGCAAGTTGTAATGCATACTTCCAAAGGCCACTTTTGCATAAGATTTTGGGTTATAGTTTGCAAGGAATGCAGCACAAGCTCCTGACTTTGCTTTAAACACATGAGCCTAGACATTAAGGATGAAATATAGAAATTCAGTCATGCTATAAAGCATTTTATATAGAATTGATAAATCTCTTCTCACATCACAGAATCAATTTTACCTCTTGATAGTTTCCAATATTTGTTACAGTAGGATCTCCTGATACTAAGGCTGGTTCACACATTTTTATTGCTCTGTGTAAATCCTTCAGATGACCCCACTTTGGTTGCCTGAGCAATCCTGCACAGGGGAACAAACAAAATCAGAATAAATTGCTTTGGATATTTGGATAACATTAAAGGAACAGCAGCCATGTTCTAATTTGTTATGCCTCACAAAATTAAGGAACAAAAGAGGTTTCTATATTATATTTTGATATTTATTCCCTGTAGGTCCTACATAAAAAGCGGAAAAAATATATTATATCATCAGTACTTATAAGTCATATCAGGTATTTTGAATCCTCTGCGCTTACCATATTCATCAAGTGGTGCATCATAATCATAGCTTGTTGCAATAAAGGGACCACCAGCAGTTCGACCAAAGTTTGTTCCCCCATGATACTGAAAGGAACAAAACAAAAGTACTTAGCTGAAAATTTAAAAGGGGTGAGCAAATACATCAGAATCAATATATAAAGAAGTTACCATGTAATAGTTTACAAATGATCCTCCTTTCTGTAGAAACCTTGCCACTGAAAATGCCAAGTCTTCAGCAGGTCGATGAGGAACTGGACCTCCAAACTCCGTAAACCTGCAAGCATAAAAGAGGAATAGAGGGATTGAATAATCATGCAATGTATCTAGCTTGAATGTTTCTTATTCTAATGGAGACCAAAAAAATAAGAAACAAAGGCACCAATACCAGCCAGTCCAAGCTTCTGTCCACATCTTTGGCTTGTAAGCCTTATTTGGAGAGAAATAATCACAGTAGAAGCCATTGCAAGTGTTAATCTGGGAAACATTTTTATTTGAGATTAGAAGTTGAATGCTCGGAGGCATAAAGGAAAACACCAAGAACAGAAAAATGAAGTTTCAAACATGACCCTGTCTAGTATCCCTCCCAGGAAAAAGACAGTAGAGAGACGAGTCTACACAAGATAAAAACATTTTCTCACAAAATACAGTTCATCTAAACTTACAAGAGGATCAGGAGTATCATCCTGCTTGCACATGATCCATGGAACACCAGTACCAAGTCCCATAGCCATCTCTGCTGCCCAATTAGTATAAGATTTACCCGCAGCACCAATTTCATACTCTACAGGTCCATATTCATTTTCAATCTGTACAAAGACACAGTAGTAAAGATAACAGTCTTAGTACACATCTCCACTCTAGTCAAGGAATGAAAAGTTAATCACTATCTAAAATATAACATATACAATGCAATTTTAAGCAAGTGATTCGATTAAGTAGATCACTAGCAGCATATTTTTTCCTACCTGTGACATAATTATTGGACCTCCCTGAGACTCGTATAACCTCTCCGCTTTCATCAAATCAACAATCTTCGTGGTAAATTTTTGCATTTGATTCTTTATTGTAGCAGTGCAAAAAACAAGTAGTTATTAGAAGGTACTCACAGTGAAAAAGAAAAGATTGAGAAGATTTACCGATTCTTAAGGATGAAGGAAATTGGAATCTAACCTTAAAAGGTTCATTGTCTGTTCTGAAGCTGATTCCTGGAATGTACTTTAGCCAAACGGGGAAACCCCTGAAAACCAATCAAAAGAAATCTGTTAAGACATTTCTAATTTCAGAGGCACCAAAGTTTCTGCAACGAACAAGTTACACTACCCAAAGTTCCACTCAGCACACACATAAGGACCAATCCTGAGATTAACATAAAGGCCTGCTTGCTGCACCAGCTTTATGAACTTCACCAGATCATAGTTCCCCTCAAAATAATACTGCGGCAATCAAGAAAGCAACAACATTGATTATTCCACAATTCACATACTAACCGGGCAGTGTCCAAGCAATGCAAGAAAGAAAAACCAGAGCCATTATTTAGTACTTTGAGTTACCTTGCCAGGTGAAGGCTCGTGCCCATTCCAGAAAACGTAAGTCTGAATCACATCCAACCCTCCCTCCTTGGCCTTCTGAATAAGATCTGGCCACATCTGAAAACAAAGAAACCCCACGAGTTAAAAATGCAAAAAGGGAGAAACTTTAAGGCACCCATTTGAGAAAAAGAAGAAAATATGAGGACCCCGAAGCACATTTGAGAGTAACAACAACATTAGTAACAAAACAATACCTCAGGGGTGCTCCTTGGGTAATGAATGGATCCAGAAATGAGGATCCTTCTCTGGCCATTAATGGTGATAGCCTTTGAGTCATACGACACTGAGGCCTGAGCAGAAGCAATGAGAGAACAAACAAGAAGAAGCACCACGTTCCACATTATGAGCTTGAAGCACATCACCATGATTCACCTTGATGCTACTGGTTATTCTATTCTAAGCCCACAGAGGGAAGTAACTAGGAAGTGGCTTTGGTGGCTTTGGTTCCCTTCTTTCTCTCTCTCACTCTCTCTCCCTTATTATTGTTATTCCTTTCCTTTTTGCAAAATGATGATCAGAATAAAATAATTAAAATAACTGAGGCTGGAACTTTGCATAAAATATAGTTACAATTTTCTCTGTGACTTTAATTTGAAGATGTTTTTTGGTACGAAATGGAGGTACTGCTTTTAAAGGCTGAGTTCAGCAGTGAACTGGTTGGATTTGGAGCAAGAGTGGGACCCACTTGAGTGAACTTTGGGACCCACATACTTGTCCTTACGCACACCTGACTCGGACCTAAGCTTGAACCAATCTTTTTTTTTTGTTTTTCACCTTTCATTTTCTCTTGCCTTTTCCGCCCCTTAATAATTAATAATAATAATCTCCGTAATTTATTCGATGTAGTGGAATATTTATCGAAGAGATGGAACTAAAATTAAAAGCGCGTTTGGGTAGTAAGAAGCAAGTTGCCCCAAAACCAGATTTTAGTTACCACTTTCTTTTTGCGACAAGGTGAAAGATTCCCCAGCCAATCCCATTCTGGTCGGTTCATATTTTCTGTCATATGTTTTCTGTTCCACTTAGCTTCTTTCCCACGCGCCTCCGATCATCGTGACGTCCACTGCGTCAAGTTAACCTTGATTTTAATTTAATTTACACAAAATTTAGATATGTCTTTAATAATATCACTATGTTTTAATGAGATTTTATATAAATAATTAGGTTTCACACATGAATGACCCCTTTTGGTTGTGATTATGCGGTCATTTATTCCGAATTATATGTTAGGAATCAAGTGTGAGTTTAAGTCTCACATTTATCATATATGAGAAAGTAAAGCACCATAAGATCAAGACCCATAAATCCATCGCTTTAAGGTTTTGGATTGAGAGTAGTGTCAATGTCTTATGTGATTAGACTCAAGTCTCATAAAACCTAACAAGTGGTATCAGAACCAATGGTTATAAAATTGTGTATATGATATTTGTATTATACATACATGTACAAGACATAATATCATTTTTAACTCCAAAACCTGCAATGATGTTATGTGTCTTTATTTTTATATAGTGTTTAACTTTATCAATTATATCCAATATAAGACTTTTAACTTATATTTAAACTATTTCTGACTATTCCAATATCAACTATAGAAATTAATTATTTAAAAATATTATTTTTTTCCAAATTACAATTATCTATTTTGATGTGTCATTAATTTTCCTTTTTATTCGATTCTTCTTTCATGTCTCTCCCCCAAATCCTAGTGATGTGTGTTTTATAGGATGATTAGTTAGTTATTTTAACCGTTTAATGACAACTATTTTTTAAAGTAAGTATAATTGAAATGGAATAATCACAAAGAAATATTAAGATACAACTTTAATAATGGGAGTGAGATGAGCATAAAATTATTTACAGGCTTTTTAATTATTACTTTTTTAACAGCACTGACTAATTATTTCTCCGCCCACTTATGTTCACCGCACTAATAATTAGCACGTGTTAGGTTTGCTTCTTTATCCCACGTTAATATACTTTTATTTTGTTTTTATTTTCAAATTAGTTTTTTTTTTAAATTGAAAATGAAAAACAACCTTGTATTTTCTCTCTATGTTAAAGGCCATAAATAAAATACATGAAAACAAAACAACACAAAGAGATAGTGTGTAATTTATAACTGATTAACGAACAAAATATATATATATATATATATATATATATATATATATATATAATTGTTTTAAAGACGGTGCAACAGAAATTTGGATAAGTTTTGCTTGGATTGGAAGGTATTGGGAACCATTGCAGAATAAATTAAAATTTCTATTATTCACAATTACCCAAACTCATCTTCTGTCAGAAAATATGCAGTGGATTTGTGTCGGAAAATCCCAGATGCAAATCTAGATGTTGTGAAACTGTGTAATTAATCATCACCATAACCAAATGTATAATTTAAATTGCTGAATTTTGTTATAGAGGTATAATTTTAGTGCATGTTTAACGTCGGAGATATTCAAAATTAATTTTGATAATCAAAATCATATTGATAAATTATTTAGAAAATTTTAAAAATAAAATTTAAGATGGTAAATTTATATTTAGAAGAAATAACTATTTCTGGTTTCTCCATTAATTCAAATCGATTTGAAAAAATCAATTCCACTATACACTCATCCAAACACAAAATTTATAAGTGAAATACATTTTGAAGGACATTGTTTAAACAAATATCACCAAAAGCACTTAAAAGATGTGTTATGTAGTGGGACACTGTCTTTGTGGTGAAGGCAAATAGATGTGAAAGTGAAACATAAACAACGTCAACTCCAAGCATCAAACTTTTGTTAATAGCATAAGATGTGTGTTTAATTGAATTTCTAAATAGTTTGATTTTGTTTTTTATAAAGATATATTGATGTATTTAATAAAAATTAAACATTAAGTAAAATATTGTATTTAATTAAATTAGCAATGTTTTTGAGAAAGTGATAAGATTGAATTCAATGGAAATTATAGAAGATAAAAAAAACTACATAATATTTAATATCATATAATTTTGATGAATGATTTTGTTGATTGAAATTTTTATTTTTTATATGTATTTATAAATACATTTTTTCTTAAACGACCATGAGTAAATAGATGGAATTTGTTGTTTTCCTTTTCACCCTTTTCAAGTAAAAGTAAAGCTATGATTTTTTTACATTTAATGGGTTTTTGTTATTTTTCTACAACCAATATTTAAGATATTGTTTTTATCATAGGAAAGAAAGTCACTCTCTCCCTCTAATATTATTTTAGAAAAAAAAAAGTTATATAAAAAAAAATGTCAACACAACAAAAAGTATCTCTTTATATATATATTATAATATATATTATAGATATACAAATTAAAATATATAAAATGGAAGTTATATATAAACTGTTTGCTTTTAGTATAACATAAACAACACAGACAATAGATATATAATACACGGATAAATACTGTCTTAAATTTATACAAGACAGTTTCCATTTTTTAAGTTTTTTTAAAATAATATAAAAACAATTACAATAATTCATTTTTTCATGTATTACTACACTTATTCGTAAATAATTTTTGTCGATGAACATTACGAGCATAAAAATAATTTAGTTTGAATAAATTTAAAATTTATCGCATGTAATAAGAATCATGAATTATCTCACAATTCATCGATGACTTGTCATTTTATCAAAATAAAAAAATGGAAAATATGTGAAATCACGTCAAATTTGTGACAAAAGTTACACTTTGTGAAATATAAATAAACTTTATCTATTATATACGTGAAGGTAGGATTTTTCTTATTCACACTCACTACATTTTTGAAATTCTGAAAATTACATTACTAACATAGTTGTTTTATTATGTAGATCGTCTTACTTGTAGGACTTTGATACAAAAAGTTATTTATTAGTTAATGTATTGATTTTTGAACCCTACAAACACATTTGAGAGGCAATAATGTGGGGTTGTTAGAGTAAGGAGTGAGATAATGGCTATGGAAGTGAAGTTTTTGAGATGAAAGATACCCTAATCACTTGCTATGCAGTAGTTGGTGATAGCTGTGATCTATTTATTTAGGTTCTAAAGGACACATGGACCCAATTTTGGGCCATTTGCCCTTACTTTTTATGACCAACGATACCATTTATTGGAAGCTAACACAAAGCCAGCTAATATATTCTATTTCAACCACAAACCCTAAATTAATGTAATGCCTATATTCATCTCATCACATTTATAAACTCACCACAATCTTTTCTCCGACAATGAGTCAATTATATACTACATTGTGATCAACAACAAGTCCAGATTTTTTATTGCTTTTTTATTTTCTATTGAGCTTTAAAAATACATTGTATTAATATTTTAAATATTTTTTTAATATATTTTAAAACATCAAAATTAATAATAATCAATATATTATAGAAACACAATAAAAAATTTAATAAAAAATTCAAATTTTATCAATAACCAATTGAGTAGACCCAACCAATAAACACACTCACTGTGTCTAATTTAATTGCATTCACTTATTTTATGATTAATTCCGATATCCAGTTAATTTTAAGAGTTATAATAAATCTTATATAAATCAATCATTTCCAACTGTAAAACAATAATTAAATGAATATCAATTTATTTTACATAATTAATTTCAGAAATTATATTAAAATTTTAAATTTACAACAATTAACAAACACTTCTTTCAAATTAAATACATATTAATATTAATTTTTAGTAAATAGATGTAATAATAAATAGTAATCAAATTTGTATTCAATTATATATCTATATAATTATCAATAAAGTTTAAACAAAATCACTATAAACTAAATTTTTTTTATTATACTAAAAATAAATTATGTAAATGTTTATTATATTTAAGCCACTACTTTCGCATAACATTAATAGGTAATAATATTATTTTTCACGATAATTTGGAAGTTTAATAAAGATACGTGCAAAAAATGTTTATTGATGGTTTGTTTCTAGTGTATTTTTCTTTTAAATCCCTAAAATCATTTTTTATTTTTTTTAAAGAACTGGACTATCATTTAAATATTTTTCCCCATATATTTACATTTTTACATTATTTTTGTTTGCATTTACGCACTCATCAACAAAAATTACTGTTGGAGTATATGGTCCCCGATGGGCCATTACCTATGGCCCATTATTTCTTTTATTTGGACTTTATCAATTTCAACTTACTTAATTCTGTTCTATTCTATGATCTACTCTATGTGGTCTTTCAATAGAAGTTGTACCTTGTTTGAAAATTCAAAATCAAGGCTACCAAAAAAACTCATCAACATTTCGTTTCTTTTAGAAGATTTTATATAGAGATAAAATAAAAGCAATAAGCTATTTTCACATTTTCAATTAATTACTAAACTGGGCACGTGTAACTTTTTTTTTTATCAGTTTACTTAGTACACAACATCATAGTATATACTTTGCTGATGTTTAGGTTATGTCAATAAAAAAGTGAAAATGTTACCTATGTTGAAAACACAAAGGGAATGCGAAGACTTGTAGTACTTATCTGAAGGGATGAAAAATTTAGGGCAGAAAAGGATGAGAATGACACATAAGCAGAATATGCAGAGACATTATCGAATCCATAGGAACAGTGTTGTATTAAGTGTTGGCAAAGACAAAAATGGTTTGGGACAAGGTTTTTGGATTATATATTTTTTTTTATACTTGAGTTGTGATTATTAAAAAATTGTGATCATAGATATATATAATATTAATTTTGTCCATATAAAATATTTGATATCACTTTTAATTTAAAATTGAAAGACAATAAAATTATAAATTTTTATTTTTATATAATATTTAATTTTATCTCTTTTATCTAATTTAAAATTTTGATGTAATATATGAGGAAACTATACACATCCACAATCATAGGAAGGTATATCAAAAAGGATGAGCTTGCCACATACATTCTGTGGTGGCATTGTTGTTCTCCCACTCACCATTCTTAGCCACTGGATTTGATGTTAGGACCCAATGCTTAGTACAACACCACATGTGGTTACTTTAATGTGTGGGTCCAAAAAGTGCACCACTGTGGGACACATGATCAAGGGTCACTAACAATAACAATTCTTTAACATTTTTTCCATGTGTGAATTTGATTTTCGGTCTATTTTTAATTCCTCAAACAAATTCATTCTAAGCTTTTATCATATAAAGAGAACGATAGAACATGCTAAATAAAAGGCAAAAGACAAATAAGGAGAGTTAAGATTAAGCGTTTACTACCGGATCAAAAATTTTAGTTAATAGTTGATATGTAACTCTTTCTATTTATATTTAAGAATATAACAGTTTAAACGTTTTACAATTATGATTCGACCAATCTGATCTTTATTACAAAACAATTAATACCATATAAAGTAAATTCAGGAACAAGAAATAACAACATACAAATAGAAATACAAAAATTGTGTAAGGGGTTTCTTTTTAGTTGAAACGTGTCTATCGTGCATTTCTCTCTCGCACTACCTACGTTTATTTTAAAGTTTGAGCATGCATGTGATTTACTTTTCAAAATTTAAAATTGGGATAGAGATCATGGTGCTGGCTTTGCAATGATCTATTCATTTGACTGAAATTTCAAAGCAAAAACAATCACTTTTCTGGTTTTTCTATTTTTAGTTTATTGTGAAGTGTTGTTGGGGTGGTAGATGTCATGAGTTTTCCTAACGCTAAGACAATTTGACTTTCTGTTGTCTCACTCTCCTAAAGCTAAAAAGCAAGCACTGTTTAATCGGTGCATCGTGGATGTTTATTTTTGGATAATATGTCGGTAGATATTTAATTATAGAAACACAATATTATCATAATCATCAAATTTCGCTAGATTGCGAAGAGTATCAAGTATCTCTATCCTCATCAACCACTATTTCTTTTGTCCCTCATAAACAAACTTTTTAAATAAGTTACTCTAATTTATAATTATTATAAAGTTTAAATATGTTTTTACTTCATAAATTTTTACCTAAAATTATAATTTATTTTTATCAAAATTTTTAATATATTTTGTTCGTTAAATTTTAAAAATAAATGAATATAACAATTTTGTCTAATTATGCTAAATTTTATTGATGTATCGATATGTAACAACTCAAAAATTTGATATGAAAAATATTTGACACATAAAAAAATTTAATATAATTGGATTGAAATGACTATATCCATTATTTTAATGTTTAAAAATAAAAATATATCAATAAGATACGAATGAATTCAAATTTTTCGTAAAAGTTTAAGAAGTAAAAACTTATTTAAACATAATTTTCTAGGAATCATACATATGAAACATACTCAAGAATATGACATCGAACTTATCCTATTCTTTTCATCATATTTATCTAGCTGTCATGACTCGTTATGTACATATATACCTGACCTGTTTAAATTTATGGTTTGTGAAAGAAAAGTTGTGTACTTAAAGAGCATAAGGAACTTGGCCTGGTTAATCCTCATGATTGAGACTTGTTTCCCATAAATAATCCTTATCTATAACCTGAACATCATGTACTAGTTCAAATCTTCAGGCCACTTTTGTTATGTCTGTCAGGAACCAAGATGTTTGACTGTATCATATTTAGTTGGCATAATACTTGCATTTTTGGTTCAACAATTGTGTCAGAATATTATATGCTAAATGTTATGTTCTTAAAAGGTTTTGAAGTTCTGGGCCAAAGAAACCACTTATGGAAAACTCAATAAGCAACTTGTTCTTTTCCTATGACTCATGTTGATTTGGGACCAACCTGTTCTTCTAAACACTGTACATTTTTAGCTAAATGTCATTCGTCATAGTCACTGACTCAATGAACCAAATGTTCAAGTTCAATTAACCACACAAAATTGTGCATGAGGATAGCGTTGGCCAAGTTGTACAACTGGGACCATCCTATAAAAGAAAACAAATTCTGCAATTGCTTATGAAAAGGTAAAAGAGCATTCTCTTTATGTGATAATGATGCTGCACAGTGTTTCACTCAGCTTCTCTATATACAAATTGCATTAATTTTCTTGAGGTAAGAGTGTAATGTAAAACAACTAAGATTGCAAAGGTACTTTATGTGAACTCGAGAGAGAATTTGGATTCACAGATTATTTTTTTTTTGTGCATCTTGTGCCTTCAAAATTAACTGATAATCATTAATTTTAAAGTATTAAAATATATTAAAGATATTTAAAATATTAATATATTGTATTTTTAAGGATTAAATATATTTTTGATCCCTTATTTTTCAGTAAATTTTGAAATTAGTTTATTTCAAAATTTTGGACCAATTTAGTCATTCATCTTTCAAAATACGTGGATTTAGTTTTTTTAATCAAATTTTGTTATATTTATTTGATGTTTCGTATGCATTTCATAATTGTATTTGAGTTGTTTATACTTTTTGACACATTTTTGCTTTATTGTTAAATCAAATACTATTATGAAACACGCTTGAAATATCAAATAAACTTAACAAAATTTGATTAAAAGGACTAAATTCACGTAGTTCGAAAAATGAATGACTAAATTGGTTCAAAATTTCGAAATAGACTAATTACAAAATTCACTGAAAGTTAAAAGATCAAAAATATATTTAATCCTATTTTTTTTACTGTTCAGGAGAAAATAACACAAATTTTTTTTAATAAAGAATAAAAGATTGAATTTGGTTAAGTGGGACCAAGTTTGCGACCAACACAACTTGGTGGCTTAGGTTTTAAGTCTATTGAAGACTTTTAATAAGGACCTCCTTGGCATGTGGAGGAGGAAAATTATGAGCACTCATAAATATACAGTTTCAGAATGATAACCTTCATAACCTCTGTTAATTTTAGTCATTATCCACTCACCTTATCCATTATCTATGTCACACATTTTTCTTCTTGGACAGAGTTTTACACATCCAATTTTAAGTATTATATTATTTTTTAAAATAATCATCTTAATTTTAATTACACATTCAATTATGTGGTACTCAATTCTTGTTGCTTGTGTTCGTAAATTTGTCGCATTTGTTTACATCCAATTGCTATAATTATAGAGGATAGAACTGATTTGGGCGTAAAAAATTACGTTAAATTTGTGTCTAGAGCATATCCAAACATGATACTAGTATAACCAGAGTCTCAGGTGGATATTAAATATGATAAATTGTAAAAATAATAAGAAAACAATAACTTATTTAATAAAGTGATTTTAATTTGGAAGGATAGTTTTTAGGAACACATATAATGTCACTTTTTCTTTTGGTGTTTATTTACGCAAGGTGCAATCACACAATTCATAGAACTTTTTATCTGAATAATACCCACGAAAAAAAGAACACACTGAAAAGTTTGCCACGATCCTTTCTAAAAGGTTCATCCAAATTATCGTTTGCATTAATTGTCCTTCACAAAAATATTCTAACTATGGAAAATGCTTTAATTAATTAAATGAAAAGAGGATAGAAATTCAAACTCTAATAATTTCAAGAGTATAGTAAAAGTGAGGTAGATAAATTGTTAATAAATGTAATAGATTTAGTTAACTGATTTTCTGCGAAGTAGATAAAAGACTAGTAGAGGTAATAATTCCAAAGTAATAATAGTACAAGTGATGCATTGGTCTCACGTCTTTGGTATTCTAATAATTGAATTCACATATGAACCTACCAACTCAACTAAATTGGAGCAAAATTTGCTAACCCTAACAGAGATCTACCACACTGAACCAAATGTTTCGCTGTATTACTTCCTTCTTCTGACTGGACCCCTTTGAAAAAAGATAAATTGCCAGCAAAATATGGTGCCACAACCTTTGTTCAACATAAATACTGTTATAAAGGAGCTTAGAGGCTTCTGATCTGATCTATATAGCACAGAAAGATATGCTGTTGGAATGTGGTTGTGATACAGCATCTCCCGCCAAAGTAAAAAGAGGAAGTCATATATGTTTTGAAGATGAGTACAGTGATTCAACAAAATCTTCAGAAGTTGTTTTGCTAGCTCCTAAGGAAGATTGTCTGAAGATCATATTCATCTATTGTTCAATTCATCTGCCTAGAAGAGGAAAGAAAAGGCAATTATCAGCAACCTAAACAAGAACAGAATACCACGTGTTTGCCAACACTTGACAGAGAGAGGCAACATCATGAATGATCAATGTTCAAGCCTACTACATAAGAGCAACAAGAAAGAGTTGCCTGTATTAGTTGGATATGTTGTTCAACAAATGCAAAAAAAATAATACCCTTGTTTGAAATATCCTATTGATGCCTAGCAAGGGCAAGTGGGCCCGACCCACCACCCGATTTTATAATTAAAATGAAAATGAAAAATAATTTAAAGAATTAATTTTTTGTGTTATGTGTTTTTTTTAAAGATATAATAGTATTGTAATTTAAAATCATTACCACTTATGAATTGAGTTAAAAGCAAATGTAGTAATCTTTTCCTTTTATAATTAGAAATATTAATGAATCGATTAAAGACTTAAAAAATATTTACATGATTAAGTTTATATATATATATATATATATATATATATATATATACAAAAATAAAATAAAATAAAAACTGGTGGGCTTGGGTTCTCTTGTGGGGTAGACCAGAGGTCTTAGCTAGTCCTGTTGTTGACCCACCATAAAAAAGGCCGAAGTGTCCCCTTTGCCACCCTTTTGATGCTCTCTAAAAAATCTCATAAATCTCTTGATTGCCCATGTATTCCATGTATGCTAAATATGTATTTTAGTGATGCATTATACAATATATTGCTACAACATAGTAATATTAATTCCTTCCCATGTCCTATCACGTAGAACAATCTGGTAGCAAGTAGCAGGAAAACCAGTTCATGAACTGTGTGCATAAAGATTTGGCTTAGTCAACAAGAGGTCAAACATCCAAAAATACCAATCGCTTTTTTTATGTTTCTTTCAAATGTCAGTTTCTGTGGTTTCTTGGTTAATTCCAGTTTAATGCGATATTAGAGTCGGTTTCTATCAAATTTCAACTGGGAAAAGCAGAAATTAAATGAGAAAAATAATAGCAAGCGGGAGTGGATGCATGAAACTTACTATTATTTCTTCAATATTCAAAGTCTCTGAAGAGTCAACTGAGAATCCCAACTCTAGCATTAGCTTTTCCAAGCGATTCACATTTGTCAAATACAGATAACCAACCTAGTTCAATGTCCGTGTCAGAGAACAGGCTGAAAACAAGTTTCAAATTATAGGAAATAACTTGTTTCAGATTATTCTTATAAAATACTCTGATTTTTAATTACAAATGAATAGTAATCTCAGCAAATTAGCATGTTACAATTGCATCACCATTTTAGAGTTAAAGAAATATATAAAGGAGGTTCTCAAGAATCAGATAGCCATTTTGTGCAAGATTTATATCAACAGAAGAGAAAATCCATAGTTTGAAGGCACTGACTAATGTTTCTAGTGAAGATGCTCTGCTATACACAGCTGTACCAGCACGTTTTTTGGTCTTAGTTTTGCTGGAAACTATGTTTTTCCCCCATCGAAGAACATCCCTGCAATAAAGATCATTAAAAACCATAGCCAAAACAAAAATTAACAGATTTACCAAGATCTGTCCATTCCTATCATGCTGGGAATGTATAATCAATCCTGTATTAAACCAGCACTACATTAGAATAATTGCAAGTCAGTTCCTTTTTCTTCTTTCCTTTTTTGAAATGTTTACTGTCTATTGGCTCCATCACCACAATGGTTCCATCCAATCATCACCATGTACAAACCACGAGACAGACTGAAATGTTAAATCTAAATATAGTCTCAAATTTAGAACATAAATTTGATCTAAAGCTACCCAAACCAGATTTTTCTTTTTCTTATTTTTTAACAAAGATCCGAGTTCCAGAACCTCAAGATAGACCCCATAGGAAATAGTAGAATCTGTGAAATGAGTTTTTATGATTCAAAGCAGTATTATTTGGACTCCTGACATTTAAACTAAGGATCATGGATGTAGATCTGTCCGGTGAAAACCAGAATATAGCTTTGTACTAAACAAGGATGCAATCCTTTGGTGGAAATTTTCGGTTCTATACCAAAAACAGTAGTGAAATGTCTAAATGACTTCAAAGTTTGAAGCATGCCAAAACATTTATAAAGCAATGTGCTAAAATGGCTACAAAATGCACCAACACGTGTAATGTGGTTTATACAATATTTGATGCAATAGTTTTATGCACAAATGCATCATAAGTAATACTACATTTCCGATATTCATATCAATTTCTTAGATAATGACATGTTATGTAGTATTATCTTATTTCAATTAATTAGCGTTTTCTTCTATAAATTAAAGAGATTCCATTAGTAATTGAGATAACAGAATAATATTTTCATATCAATTAATTTTCAGGGCATTTTATTTTGTAACGGAGGTCTTTATTAACCACTATTGTAAAAGAGTCGCCATTGAGACCTAAAAGTAACATATTCTAACCTCTCCTGATCTGATAAGAAGCTACTTTCGAGAAGTTTCTGCAGCAATGCATCCTGGAATGCAGAATCCATAAACAGTTTAATATATATGCTGTAATTAGATTAGAAACACATTTTAATTCATTAGTAACAATCAATCAAATCCAAGGACATCACCGCCCATCTGTAGCAACAAATAAAACACTTGCAATGGCAACTAAGACATGTAATTCTAACAATGAAAAAAACTCATTCAACAAATTCAGCCCTGGGAGAAAAGTTTCTGAAGTTTTCAAACAAGAGTAGGAGGAAAAAGTGTTAAGCTCATGATTTTATAACAAAAATTCAGTAGTGCTGACCCATATTATTTAAGGAAACCTTGAAAAACACAGATTTTTTAAGACAAAAACTAGTTTTAGCAGCATGGTTGCTATTTCTCCTTTTCCTTCTTTGTTTCAAATACTAATATCCAAGAACATATTACAGAAGAATTTTAACTAAAAAGTAACTTATAAGCTTAAAAATCATAGAATTACCCAAAAACTTTAACTTTAAAAATAAAGCTCTTATTTTAAGTCTTATGCTTAACTTTAAAGTACTTTTAACCTACGAAAAAGTTGGGCCAAACGCCACCTTAGTGAACTTCTTATGTTCCCTCCTTGAATTGCACTCTATTATGTCTGCTATTTAAATTATATCTCATTATCATGGTCCATGATTTACTTTGTACAGCTTAACACTGTATGGAGCAAATCCCAGATGCATGTAAAGCTATGTAACTATTTGCAGAGAAACCGTGAACGAAAATTGAGAAAGAAATAAAGTATAACCTTATTCAAAACAGAAAGATCTACAAGTCTATAACAGTAGATCAACTAGAAAAGTACATAAATAAATTCCTAACCCTCAATTAGGTGACAATAAAGTCTGAAAGATTTATAGATTACAAAGAAGAAGAAGAATAATGGAAAAATTATATGCTCATCCAAAATACTATTCTTCAAGATTTAGCATGTTACTTATCTAATTCCATTGAATACATGGTACATGAAGATAAAATAAACAGTAAGGAAAGAAAATATACCTGAGCCTCACAACGCACAACTGCCATAACCCGAACATTGTATTCTTCAATACTTAGGGGAGGAAATAAAAAGTGCCTACGAGCGTATAGCTGCATGTTTCAAGTATAAGAATTGTAAGAATTTCACTGAATAAGATATCTGGAAGTTCTAAAAACACAAGAATGGTAAGAATTTTAATAAATACAATTGATAATATGAACTAGGCAAGTTTATTGACTGTGTGCGATTGCATAGTGGATGACACTTTATACTTTTTCATCAAAAAATTAAAAAATTATAATAGATTTTTAGACTTATTCTCTTGTGCTTGGTAACCAAAATTTTCTGGGTAACAAATTTAATACTTGACCAGATACTGTATTTTTAATGCATAGTTTATCCATATTGTAATCAACTCTGCATTTCATCAAAGTAGTCAAATTCAAAATTGTCAGGTTTCCCTTTTAGTCCAGAAAGCACATTCAGACTTTGTCGTTGCCGCTTAACAACACACAAGCAAAATTACTTATACCATGGTTTTAAATTATTGATATTGTGGGAAGCTGCAGGAAAATGCAGTTGATGCAGCTGAATTTGCAGTTGTGGACCACAATTTAAAACCATGCTCTGACGATTGCATATCATCAATGTTAAACAGTGCTTGCATAACTTTGGCACGACCTCATGGCTAGTACTCAAAGACCAATTTCCTTGAGGATAATTGCTCATTTGATCAATAGGGAAATTCAAAAACAGAGGGCTAAAAGAATACCGAGCTCAAACTTCAAGTGGTTAAGCAAAGCTCATATGTGCTGTAATAGTAAATCCTTAACAGAATTTATTCTTTACTCTTTCAGACAGTCATAAACTAGTTATCCAAAAAACAGCGCACGAAATTTGGAGCGTGTAAGCTACTAAAGATAAGCACCAAAACAGACCACCAAAACAGACCTCGTATATGCAATCACCGATGTAAGCCAGAGTAGCGGCGTTAAACACGGATCGAGGCTTCACCACTTTCGGTGGACTTGGCAGCCATTTCTCATATCCCAGATAACTTTCGTCTTGCTCTTCTTCCACATGCGCTGCAAATATTGCAAATATGTATACGATTACTTTGGAGCATAGAAATTAAAGACAATTGGCAGTACAGAGGAGGAAGAATTAAGGACGCAAATACCTATAGTGGGGAGAGGAGTGGCGCGCTTGAGAAGATCAGAAATGTATTGGTCCCTCTTCCGAATTATTGGTGCAGGGGAAATAGGAGTGGGAATGGGAACAGTGTTCTTCTTAAGCTTTCTGGGTGCGTTGGGGTTGTAAGGGAGTCTCTGTTTGGTGTCCCATGAAGCTCTCACTGCGAATTTCAGAGGAGAAGATAAAGATGACAAAGATAACAGAGTCTCCATTGTGGCAACTCACATTCACCTTCAACTGATGCTGTTGTTGATATTTCTACATAGGGGTTTGCTATTGACACCCCCTTTTGCTATTGGCACTCCCTTCGCTGTTCAAACCCCTTGTTTTTTTTGTCCATAAGTAAAATGGACAGTAAAAATAAGTTTTTATTCAAAATCAGTTTCTAGTAGAAAAAAAAAAAGAATTACGATTTAGTGATCTAAAATTCATGTTTTTTTTATAAGTTGAACTAACTATATGTTTGATAAAATTTACTGAATTATGAAAAAGTAGATAAAAGCTAGAAATTGACTTTTTATAGCTCAAATCCGTTCAATTTTTTTTTATAAGACCATATGCAAATAGTAACCGGTATATTTATAATGAGATACTAACACAGATGTTAATTTTCTTTTTGTTGCTGAAGAAATTCTTCTAATTATACATTTTTACTTTTACTTATTATACTTTTTGTGTTATGTATTCTACTATTTATCTTAGAATACGTCTTTAAATATTTTTCAATCAAATTTAAAATAAATATTATAAAAGTATTGTCTATCCCTTCCATTGTATTTAAATATAGTGTTAAAATAAAAAGTAAATAATAATATTATAAATAATACAATGGTACAAATAAGAAATACAATATAAAAAATAATTATTATCTATCATTACCAAAAAGATAAAATAATAATACAACTCATACAAATAATAAGATGTATCTTACGAGTAAAAACGCAAATATATGTAATAATAACAATAACTTACCTTATATTAAAAGAATTCAAAGAAAAAAAATTAACAAATAATTTATAAATAAATAAATATAAAAAAAGTTGTTAAAAAAAAAGAAGAGGATTATCTTACACATAGAGTTTAAAACAATGATACAAACTATTGAAGGAGAAATAAAAGTAGATAAAACATAACAAATGCTATTTACTTATTTATTTATTTATATAGAAAAAGGAATTTAAATGTTGGTGATGTAACGACGCCGTAAGAGGCCAAATTGATCGATCCTCTATATTTGTTGGACTGTGGTTGCTTTGTTGGGTTTTGCGATTGGCGTTCTTTGTTCCATCGGAGAAGACCCTTTCCCCTCTTTTCTTTTCACAAGGTTTTTCTTCTTTCTCAACCATATATTCACTCTATGCATCCATTGAATTCTTATTTTTCGCTCTTCTTGTTAAAATTTCTTTAACTGTTCTTTTCTTTAGCCTTTTCATCTTGTAATTATAATATTCGTTGCGATTCTCAGAATATAAAAATGTTTGCAGTTTAATTTGTAACTGTAATTGCAATTTTTTCTGCTTCTATCGTTTTAGGTCTTTTAACATGGCATCAAGACACCGTGTTCACAGAGAACCCATGAATGGCAGAAGGGGGTATCCGCCGGATGGGCCTTATGCTCGCGGGCCTCCGATGCCGCGGCCCCCGCCTATTCCGCCTCATCCGGCTGTGCTGGAAGAGGAACTTGAGTTTCAGCATGCTGAGATGCGGAGGTTGGTGGCAGACAACAGGAGGTTGATTGATGACCGCATGGCGTTGCAGCGAGACCTTGCGGCGGCGAAGGAGGAGCTTCATCGCATGAATCTCGCAATTGGTGACATTCGCGCTGAGCACGAGGCGCATTCGAGGGATCTTGTTGAGAAAGGCATGAAAATGGAGGCTGACCTTAGGGCAAATGAGCCCCTGAAGAATGAAGTAATGCAACTGCGGGCTGAAGTTCAGAAACTTAATAATCTCAAACAAGAGCTGACAGGGAAGGTTCAGACACTCACACAAGATGTTGCAAGGTTACAAGCAGATAATCAACAGATTCCTATGATGAGAGCTGAGATGGATGGCCTGCACCAAGAGCTAGTGCGAGCCAGGTGTGTGCCTCAACTGCTGCCAGAGTTTTCATTCTCTATTGTCAAGCTCCTGTGATAGGTATCTCCACATATGTTGCTTAAACTAATAACTGTTTCATTTTTGTTTCACAGAACCATGGTGGATTATGAAAAGAAGGCAAACATAGAGTTCATGGAACAGAGGCAGTCCATGGAAAAAAATTTGGTTTCCATGGCCCGGGAAGTTGAGAAATTGCGAGCTGAGCTTGCTAGTTCTGATGGAAGACATTGGGGTGCTGGTATGTCAGGTATGACGTTTCAAAAAGTTTATAATTTTTTTAATCATTTACATGTATGTATTGTCAAATGTACAACAGACACATCAGAGTAGTGTCCATCCAGCCAGCCTATTGCCTACTATAACAATATTGGGGTTGACCACTGCATGTTTCTATCTAGGATTGATAAATATGATAGACCACCAATCTTGAAGTGTCTATGCATCATGGCTCAAAGCTGATTTCATTGATCGTTGAAAAGCCAGCTCGAACCACATAGTTCTAATTTTCACAGATTTTATCATCGTTCTTTTATCCATATTATTTTTTATGTTTGTTTCATTTATGAAGGTGGTCAATATGGAACAAAATTTGGTAGTCCAGACGGTTTTCCAGCTCCGTATACAGATGGATATGGTGTTCACTTGGTATGTGCTTTCCTTAATGATTTTAGATTAAGCACTCTTTAATTTCCAGATGGGTAATGTGTTAACTTTTCATGTTATGCTATTTAGGGTTCTGCAGAGAAAGGTCCTCTGTATGGTGCGAGTGCTGCTACAAGAAAGGGACATGAGAAGCCTCGCATGAATCGACGTTGAAATTCAAGTAATTACTGTTGAAGATGAAGAAAGGCTTGCCATCGCTTTGCCTTTTCTGTTAGCTGGATGGCGGAGATTGAGTTTGATGTCCTACTGTGTATGCATGCAACACCAATGGTCATTTTATCAAGAACGCTGGATATATTTAATCCTAAACTGGCATGTGTAGGTTTTAGTGTTGGTTTACTTTTTCTTAGAAAAAACATTACTGCAGTATCTCTATGTTTAAAATTCAATATGACGGATTTCTCCCTTTATCTATTTTCGATTGATACATATTTCTTGTTTCAATTATGTTTTTGGTTGGTATTGTTAATAGTACTTCTTATTTTGGGTAAAAATATTTTTTGTGTTGACCATGAGCTGGAATGAAGCAGTGTAAGGTTGAGATTTTCTATCTCTCTTGTGATGGATAATGCGGGCTGAAGTTAAAAAATGAGGGGTTTGTCAAGCTAGAATTATTAGAAGACTATTTGGTTATTTTATTTCTACTTTCAATTGTTGTCCCTTGTGCTCCTTGGTGAAATCCGGGCAATGTGTTGAATGAATGGGATCGCTGTGTGCATTTCATGTCAAGGATTATGGATTTGTGATTTTGGAATTAGTCATTTTACTTTGTCAGAGGACTGATTGAATGCAGAGGAATTTGGAGCATAAATTATGTTAGGCTATACTTTTTGGTTTACTCAAGTTCAAAAGATGAGAAGTTGCTCTTATTTTGTGATTATAGTAAGCCTTTGTTAGGATTAAGTGGTAGATCTAAGTTTGTAACTATTTGTAAGATTGGATGAACCTTCCTTAGGTGCTGGAGATGGTGGTGCAAGGTGGATTGCATTTGGCTATAACCAGTGTACCACTGCAACTGGTAATTTGGCATCCTGCTCAAATTATTGGGATATACATCTGGAATTGATTGTGTTGCAAATAACTTTGAGGTGTATATAAGATGCCTTTTTCTTGGAGTTGAAGTTGCAAGCTGGTGAACTTTATTTTGTTTCTTTCCCTGGAAAAGTTGCTTGTTTTGAAGGGGGTTGTGCTCACATTTGGAGGCGATTTATGTACCTGCACATAATATTTTTATTTGGGAGTGTTGCAGCATTTTTAATTCCTTATTTTCTTTCTTTGCGAAGTTTCTGGTCATAACTACTGCTTTTTGCTGGCATGGAGGGTAACTGGTGAAATGTGTTGCTTTTGTCATAGATGGTATTAATGATGAATGATGAGACATTTTCATTGTAAGGCTGTAACAGTGTTGCAGGGACATGTGTTTTCCTCTTCAGATAATCTTGCATTCTCTTAAGTTTGTTGATTTGAGGAAAACTACTAATACAACAGATGTGGATGGAGATACATATATAGACATATGTTGTAACTCTGTTTAGTCTTTCTCTAGAAAACCTGAATTGTTCACTTAGACCTTTTGGAATTTGACAAGTTTTACCTGGACTGCTGAGGGTTTACCACAACCTTTCTCCTTTATCCACAATTGGGAATGTCTGAAACTTAAGATAGGATATGACTTTTGTTGTCGATTGTTCAGTTAGACCATGGGTGCTTTAAGTTGCAAATACTATATGGAATTTGATATCAATTACAAAGTATTATTGTACATGAGAATCTGGGTTCATGGAGCTGTTACATTTGCTGAGCAAGAGAGTAGTGCTATAGTGTTTGTATTGTTCTTGCAAAGTATTTATTTGAAGTGGACCAGAAATTGGTTGATGAAGGTAAGAGAAGATGCTAATAGTTAGTTTACAAATTTGCCTAGGTTTAGGATTTAAGAGGGATGCTATCCAATTTATCCGATCTTAAATATTGAAATTTTGAAAGAGAAAGAAACTGCTATCACATACCATCACAAAGTTTCTTGTTATTTATACCAAGTTGAGGTGCTGAAATCTCTTTGGTCAAGGTCCCCCCACAATATGAAAGCTTCTCGTATTCACCATGGAATATCAGAAGAAAAGGCTTCGAGCCTGCAGTATGTGTGAAGGCCAGCTGTTGATCAGAAAGCTCATAGGCAAGTATTCTGCTTCTCTTTATCGGTCTCAATGATGTAACAAATCTAGAACATGCTATTTGTTACCCTGCTGCTTACAATCATGTAAGCTTTAGTATGCTGCTTAATATGAAACTTAATTGTTGCACACCTGAATTAGAGCATAGTAGGGTCAGATCATCTTCAGATTTTGTTTCTAGTGATGCCATCTAGCCAGAAGTTTAAATGTAATGATCAAGAATTTAATACTTAATTCTATAATAGTGTAATGATTTAATGCAATGCTAGCTGCCAATGTATCCTATTTAAAGTGTTAAGAACTTAGTTGCATGCCTGGAGCAGTCTGAAGTTGCAGGGTGGAAAATTTTCTATATGCAATGCTCCTATAGATCTTGATTTTTGTTAGTCTTCTAATACAAGCCGTAAGGAACATTCAATATTGTTAACTCCTTTTGGATTGCCAGACCACCCAGTTAAGTTGGGGCGCATTATTGCTAAAGTTCAGAGTTTGCAGCTTATAGATTGCATTTGTTTCCAGTGGCTGGTTGGGCATACTAGTTGCTGTTGCTACTTTTCTCTGTTAGAGATTCGCATATGTATTTAGCAGAATTTGGAATTTTCAAGACTACTTAGTTAAAGGGCAATAAGCTTCAACTAGTTTATTTTAGGTTATATTTTAGTTATAATTGCCGACTTGAACACACGATATTATGATTTGGAATTTGCAGTTTCTGGAATAAGCTTGACTGAGAGTATTAAGGAGACAAGATGAACTGTCAGCTTCCTTAGTGAGATAAGTAGATATGATTAATCAGCTTCCACCTAGATAAATAAATAGCTGCATTCATTTCATTATAGGTAGTTCTTAAGTAATTGGCCTCGTGAATCCTTGGAGGTTTCGGTTACACTTTCTCAGAGCAAAGGATGCTAGCAGTCTTTTGAGATTTGTTCGATTGTCATACATAATGATTACATTGTGTTGTTCTGATACTGCTATTTCTATATAACATAGCTGGGTTCTTTCACTTGTCTTTTGTTATACTTCTCTCGTATATTTTCCCCTATTGCTACTGAACTTTGTATACATATTTGAGTTTCTTGTCATTTATTTCATCCTAATCTTTTATTTGTGGTTGCAGATGAAAAGCTGGGAAGCTTGTTTGGGACGGAGAAGTTGAGACAGCCCCATGCATATTTGTTTTCAAGAAACACCATTAGGTTCTTTATTATTTCAAAATGCAAAATCGGTTTAAGTTCTTATCTGGAACAAAGAACCATCTATCACTGGTGGATGGGTGTATTTTTCCTGGTCGTGATGGATTGAGATAATGGTATTAACACGCCTTTGTTGGGTTGGATCATCGTATTATTAGATTGGAAATGAAAGCATGAAAGCTTTCGTGGTAAGCATGGATGGTTTCGCTCAAATTTACAAATGTTAGTTTGCTAGATGGATCATGAGTCCATGCTTAAGACGATGCTTACCATGTTTTAGGGATGTCTCAGGTATCTCTCTCAGGGATGCCTCTTTTACACTTTTTCTTTTATGTTCTCATGATTTTTTGCATTAAAAGACATTCATGTTGCAATGTGTAGAATAGTTTCAATGCCAACCTACTACACATTGCGGACGACTTGGATCATTTTTCATTGATCAAAGTCTTAGGTTCTCATCTTATGATCAAAGCTAGTCAACAGGGGATGAGAGGCTATTTATGGTTGATTGTAATGCACTTGCTTGTGATCGTGTGATTGTGGTTTAGTTGTCATTGAACTAGGTACCCGTTACTTGTTAGGGTTTTATTATTTTAAGGTTTATAAATGTGGTGGCTAAATTATCCATTTGGTCTTGCAAAATATTGCCTGAATGTTCCATTTGGTGCCTAATTTACTCTTTGTAAATTGTTTTTTTTTTCTCTCTATTATTGTGTATTTGTGCTACTAATTCATCAGTTTCATATATTGTTTTTTCATCCCTTTTCAGCTGCAGAATATTTAGCATTCTCGTTCAATGGCGAATCTTAATTGGATTAGTTTTACTTTGCATAAACCATATTTCACTCATACTCTACTACATATTTAAATGGAGAACTTAACGAACAGGGTTGTAATAACATTTTTTTTAAACCAGATCATATGGTTTTTATATTTTGAAGGATCAACATGTCATTTATCAATTAAGTTATTTATGATAAAATGAAATTGGGGAATTGAGATGCCATCATACTTGGAATAGACTTCTCTGTAATTGTTTATATTATTTTAGGTTGTCTTTGTTATGTTTTATCACCTGTTTCTCGTAATATTTAATGTTTTTTAAAATGTTTTGAAACATTGATTTTAAATGATAATGCTTTTGAAAGTAGTTGAGAATAACATTTCTGATTATTTCTGAGAATAATATGAGATGTAATAATAGATCTTAGATAAACTTAGGTAGCTGATACCTAAGATATTTTCAAAAACTACATCAAATTAGTTAGTTTTCTTGATAGAACCAAGAATTAGTAGTCATGGTATGAGAAAAAAGAATTAAAAAATCAGCCAAAAGCGTATAAGATTTAGTGTCTGCCCATGAATCAAAACTAGTCCAAATTATTATTTTGTAATTCTAAAATATTTTTAAAGTGCTTATATATACTATTCAAGTATAAATTAACCGTCTATTATAATTTTTATCTTACGAAAAACAAATAAGGTGATATTTTAGGTTGTTTATAAGTTTACTTCATTTTCTAATTTTATATCAGTTTGTTATATTATATGTTGTACGATACTTAAAATATGTATTTAATAATTATTCAATTAAAATTGTATCACTTAATGAACTAATGTTTTCATAAAGTGATTTACAGTCACTTCTGAGAAAAAGATTGTAGTCAGATGCTAAATAAATAAGTTAATTATAAAGAGATTTATTTATTTATTTTAATTCTAACTGTTAAAAAGAAATCAGTTTCACAACAATGTATACAAACTACCTCAATAAAACAAAATACCTTGATAAACAATGACTACTTTATTTTTTTTTATCTAATTGTTTTGGTTTGATATGGAGAACTGAAAAATAACTTCTTCTTTTTTAAATGGAATATTATATATTTTAAATTAATTACTATGTAACAAACATATACAATTTCATATGATTGGTTTACCGTTTAATAAAATTATATTTTCAATATATTTATATTTATAATAAAGAATAACAGATCAAACTACAAAATCTCGTTAAAAGATTAAATAGACAAAATTAGCTTTTTCTTTATTCTTTCATGAATTTTTCATATTCATTCTGTTATAAACTAATTTTGTTCGTATTATTATAATTACGAACCAACACCTTTTTGGAGTAAAAATAGACTTATTTAAATAAACATTAGGGTTAATGGTATGAAAAATATGAAAATTTATCACATAATAGAAACTACTAAATTATAATAGATATTAGATAAACAGTACAAAACTACACCAATTTTATCTGGTTATAACTGAACAGTTTGACTTCACCTTCTTCATTCAACATAATTATCCCTTGAATGCAGGAACCCGATTTCATTTTTACAAAGAATCCTGAATCAACGCAGATCCTCAACTGCTGTGTTGAAATAGCATAGCAAGTTATTATAAACGGTAAATAATTATCATAAATGGAGGAACCAATCCATGTTACCTTATTCTTTTGTTTCATCTTCCTCTTTGTTCACATTTTATATTCTGAGTTTGAGATAATTAATTTGCTTTATTGCTACCAAAAAGTGCTACAAATCAAACCCTTTCTTCTGATATAGAAAATATGAGAGAAGAAAAGGAAGCAAATACCAGTGACAGTGATGCTGATATGATAGCACAGTTGCCAGACCACATTTTGGATAACCTACTTTTCTTCTTACCAACTGCTGATGCTGCTGTCATGGCCACTGTCTCCAAGTATTGGCTTAACTTATGGAATTCATTCATCACAGTGCATTTTTCCTTCAATGAAACCACTCAGGGACTTCAAAGCCTTTTGCCAACCTTTTTGCCTTGTGTTAAAGATTCTCTGAACTTTCTGGGATCACCTGAAGAGAATCCAGTCATTCACAGCTTTGTATTGAACATGCATTTTTCCAAACAAAGACGACAATTTCATCACACGCATAATATGCTTTACATCTCCAAAATATCCACTTGTCTAGATGATTGGATCAGTTTACTGCTGCAAAATGATGTCAAGCATGTAAAAATCAGATTTTCAAACATGATATACTATGTGCCGCCAGATATCTTTTGGGGAACATTGTTTCTCACAGTGCATGTGGAGGGTTGTCATATCATAGGAGATCCTATATTTTGCACTGGTAATTCATCCTTTAATTGCCTCACAGAGTTGGTTTTAGTGAGTGTTCAAACTTGTACTTATACGGTTCATAAGATTCTATCTTACTCCCCCTTGCTTGAGAAAGTTGTTCTCAGAAATCTTAGTAAAATGGACTACCTTGTGATTTGCAACCTTCCCAGGCTTAGTCATGTTGAAGTTGAGCAAGCACTTGAGCACAAGATTGAGATTAGAGCACCAAATCTTAGTACTCTCATCTTAAAGTTGTATGGATCAATTGAAGGGTTTTTTTCTGAAAGTTTCACAGGGGGTGTCAACTTCGGATCAAAAAAAATTGCTTTTGAACATGCCATGTTGAAGACTTTGAAACTGTGTTTCACCTCATGTGCTAGGGTAAAGGTTGCTTGTTCTAATCTTAGAACTATGTCCTTGTCAAACGAGGGTTCTGAAATTCCACTGGATGTTGAGGTTGATGCTCCAAAACTTGAGCAGCTTGATTATGATGGTTATGTTATTCCATCTTTCCATGGTGTGACATCTCTTCTGAAGCCAATAGTCACACTGAAGCTAATTCTTGGAGGTTGCCCTGGTTTGGATGTTGCAGCCAGGAGTTGCATTGAGATGTTCAACCAACCAACACTGCATTTAATTTATATTTATAGAGGGGTATGATTTTACTTATACAGAATTCTCAAATCCTATTCATGACATTAAATTTTCATGATTAACAAGGCTGTTAGTTTAGTTCATGATGTTAAATCTGTTTGAGTGTTTATATTCTTTGTTCCAAATTGCTGGTACTAAATTTTCTCTTCTACCAGTTCTTCAAAGCACAGGAGATTCTGTGGCCAGGACAAGTATAACAAATGGAGGTTACTTCTCCACCACCTAAAGTAAAATGTCTTACATGGTTTATCAAATTCTCAACACCATCATTTGCTTTCCAACTCCTTTTAGATGGTTCACTTTGCAACTGTCATCCTAGTGTTCTACGTGTAAAAGCACTTCCCTCAAATTGGGAATTCATGGAGGTAATATAAGAATCAATTTCATATTTTGAAATAAACAGAAGGAGTAAAATATTGAGAAAAAATAGTCACCAACTAAAATGTGTTTAGAATATCCTGACATCCCTTTTAGTTAGAAGAAATTGTGGTCACCTATACACAGAGTTATGCAGAATACAGTTGTAGTTAGCTTTTGATGTTACTGAGTTTTTTATTATTATGAACTTGCAGTTCTTGTGTCATGAATTACTTAACAGAGAAGAAAATCCATCCTGCTGTAAAGATGAACCTAAGTTCAGATGCTGGAGACATTACTTAAAGAGTGTTGATGTTCAGATTCAAAGCCAGTCTGAAACTGAAAAGCCAGAGACAATCAGAGGCAAAGATTTGAAGAAAACATTGAACCGTATTACCACCTCAGAGGAGGTTCAGTTTAACATGAACTGGTCGCGTGATTTAGTATGAAGTCATCCCTTTTCCTTTTGTTATTGTGCGGGATTTCTTCAAACTCTCTTCATTCAGCAAGTAGATAAATTTTCATTAGAAAGGTAGTAATGTGGAAATAAAAATTTTACTTCTCCAAAATGATTACACTTTACAAAGTAAAGCAGGATATCCTAATTATTGATTAGTAAAGTGGCTAAAGGGTGAGCATTTTCATAGAAAACTTGAACTATGGTGATACAGTTAGCTTATCTGTTCAAACTTTTGACATGTATAAGGCCTCAACTTTCTTCTTCTCTAATCACTTATTTACATGAATTAGTTTTACCAAACTCTAGAGTTTATATGTAATTATTTGTTGCTTACTTCTATTAATACTTACAGCAGAAAAGTCTCAAGATGACTTGCATACATTTATGCTGACAACTATTGGAACAAGGTTATTATATTCGCAGTCTCGTGCGACACATTGTAGTGTTAACTGTGCATAAAATTTTTAGATACATGGCGAAGTTAAACATTCCTTACAACTTTTATTGTCAACAGCTTTCAGCTTCTTATGTATAAATAAGAACACTTATTTCAGTGTGAAAAAGATAAGCAAAAGAATGGTCAGTCTAGTCTGTGTCCGTGTGAGAGTTGTATGGTTAACTTAAGTGGTAAAGACAGGGTTTAAGAATTTTGATCTCTTCCCCCTCACAGGAGATTTTGTATCAGGAAAATGATCACCACCATCATCTGGGTCCTCCACATACCCTTCTTGAGTTATTTTCACAGGGTACCTTACAAGGTGCACACCTTCCATGTCCACAATTTCTTCACTGCTGTACATTTCCCACATGTCATCCCCTATTGACCTCATTCTCTGCACACATGCCAAACTTTCTGGCTCTAAGAACAGTTCCTCAGCACTTCCTGTGTGCTCATACCACAGTGACATTCTGTAGGCATGAATATCACCACGGTTTATGAGGTGATCAACTCCATCTTCAAACTGGTATGCCCCTATGGCAATCTCAGTGTCCCTTTCTCCATCCATGGATCGTTGGTTCACATTGGCTGATCCTATTAGTATGTATATGTCGTCCACTGGTGCCAGAAGCAACAACAGAAAATGTTAGATAACCTACACCACAATTCTAAGATAGTCCAATTCAATTTTTTTGATTGAAGAATAAGTTATTTTAACAAATTCACTTGCACAGTTCTGAAATAAAATGATTATCACAGTTGCAATACAATCATACCTATCATCACCTTTGAGTGAACATAAATGGGGAACCTCCTATTCTTTTGTGCATTCCAGTATTGTGTTGCAGGATGAGGAGAAAGTGGTGGAAGAAACTCCTCCTTTTCCTTCTTTTCCCTATTTGCAAGGCAGAAGAAATTCAAGTAATCTCTTGGATGCCCTGGTTCTCCACTTTCTGTTATTGCTTCTCCAATCAACCGATACATCATTGTCATTGTTTCTCTGGTCCAGTGAAGTATATCTTGAACTGGTTCACTTTCAGGCACTCCTTCTGGCCACATTGGTATGACTATGTACACTGCAAACCTCTCTCTTGCTTTGATCTTACTAACCACCTTGAGTGCAATCTCAACCGGAATCAGATTGCTGCATCCACTGTGCCTATCTTCTTGCCACAAGTGACACCCTCCAACAAAATACTGGTTTTCAATGTATACAAACCTATCAGCACGCCTAATAGCTTCAACATAAGCTTCTTGGATGCTTCTCTCCACAGTTAACCTTCTAAACAACTGGCTAGCAGATACATGGTCAATTGACCTATATACTTGGACTTTCCAATTCCTTTCTGTTGGAGTGTTTGAGTATGTGGGAATGAGATTTTCTAAAGTGGTGGCAGGAACTAGAAGAGAAGGATCGCACTGCTTTGTCCATCTTTGCTCAAAATTGCTTAACACATCCCATGCAGCCTCACCAATAACACAAGCATGAGCATCATGCCAAGGCTCTCTTGGTCCTCCTTTCTTGAGGCTAGCTTTTGCAATGTTTGTTTGGTAGAAGTCATGGTAATCGGATTCCTCAGCAAGTGTCTGAAACAGTGAGTGTTTTTCTGTGTCATAGCGGCCACCACACAAATCTAAACCACCCAAAAAGCTCATAATTTCTCTGGCATGAACAGAGCAGGGTGTTCTGGTGTCCACAGTTATGGTCTTCTGATGGTGAGCAAAGAGTGTGGGGAACTTGTGGTGTAACCTGGGACACTTTCTGCATATTACCTTAGTGTGTTTGAAGTATGCAAAAGCTTCCTCATCATGAGTGTTCATCACACCTTTGTTCTTAATCAAAGGCAAAGATGTTTCGTCATCCCAAATCATAACCCTCACAGCCACTCCTTCTTCTGCTTTCTTCTTCAATAACTCACCCAGATTTATCTCCCTAGCATGAGGGATTTCTGTTTGAGGATCTCTAACCTGCTCAAGAACCACACCATTAGCTACTCAAAAATGCATATCAACTTAGTGTTAGGAATCCAAGTGTGGATAAATTCTTCAAAACTAAATCTATATTCCATTAGCTAGATACATTTTACTAGAACAATAAGAAAGTGAAATGAGATCATATTTACCAGAACCATCTTGGGATTTAAAGACCAGCCTGCAATATAAATCAAGTATTTTGCACCTTCAATGGCTTTATAGACATCTTCCCACAGCTTCATTGGAGCGCCACAAAGGTCAAAAGGAGGGTTGAAGGTAGATGAATGGTGAGCATCATGATAGAGTTTAACCTCGCAGTTGGACCTTTGAGGGAAAGTAGCATCCCTAAGCCCTTGAAACTCCCCATTGCTTAGTATCTTTCTCCAACTTGGTTCCATTTCTGCTGGCTTGAACCACAACATAAATCTTAACTTTAGTTGTGGATTTGGTTTTCCATTTTCCATGAGGAGAGGGAATACTCCATTGATCAAACTCTCTTCCTTCAACCGCTTGGCCTGCATGTGGAATTTCCCCAAAATGAAGCATGATGTCTTCAGCGTAATGGTGATAGTTGAATCTTCTGGATGAGCACACTGAATCTGAAAGGTTTGGTTCCACACACGTTCACGTTCTTGTGTCGTTCTCGCCACCTTCTGTTTTCCTATCCTAATGGACACATATGCAGGCTTTCCTTTTGTATGTACACACTGAAGAAACAAAAAAAAATAGAAAATTAAGCTAACATTAACATGTGCAACTATGTTGCTGCATAATATTGAAGTTATGTGGAGCTTACATTGAAGGGAAACAAAGGTGAGTAAGGTGTGGCATTGAAGATGGTAGCTTCAATTGTTCCATGGATGAGGAACTTAGACATTTCCTCCATTGATTTAACCGTCAATGTTAACTAGAGATAGAAAATTAGTAACTGGGTTTTTTTGACTTTTGAGGGAATGAAGATAAAGTTGCAACTGTTACCAAAGACATATTTCATATATGCATATATATAGAGAGGTTGGTGTTGCAGAGGAAGAAGCAAAGGGAACCTTAAAATGTAATTGAACTGTTGAAGGGATGCAAGTTAGGGAAAACTTGTGGAATTATGCATAATTAAACGTATAGTCACAGCCAACCGTCACGTCTGTTCTATCCAAAACACAAATTTTTGCTTGAAGCTCAAGTTTCTTAAACCAAAATCACAAATTTTCGGCCAGACTGAGACCAACTTCAAACACTGGTCGAGTATTTCGTATATTCTCGTTACACATATACGAGGAATGCTTCAAAGATTCTCATCAAAGTTCGCATGTTAAACATTAAACATTCTTTTTCTATCAGATACAATCATAAAAAGCGAGTAACATTACAAGTTAATGTTATCCAATCAACTAAATAGACCATTTTGTATTGTACATGCGGATTAAGATATATGCTACAGTTAAGAACTTTCAAATAAAATTACGAAATTTAACTCCATCAAACTGTAATTCTAAATAATGATGCTTTCTTGTAAATTTTCCTAATTATTAATTATATATATATATATATATATATATATATATATATATATATATATATATTCTAGCATATAAGTAATATATAATGATAAAAATAGGTAATAAAGTACCATTACTCATCAAAATTTAATGGAACAATTATTTCAAATAATAATGGATTTCCATTTTGGTTATCTCTTCTAATGAACCAAGTCACATGCAATATGCTTTGCACTAAGATCATGTGATTCAGTTTTTTAATGCACATGTGTTTTTTAGATTTTTCAAGTGGTCCTATCTCTGTGTCTCTCTCTATATACTTTAGAAAGAGATTTGAAAAAAACAAAAAACTTAAAAAAAGTCTTACCTTAAGACCTTTTTATCAAATTTTTTTTTCAAATATTAAAATTATGTTTTCTAATCTTTCTTATACTAAAATATCTATATAATTCATAAAAAGAGTTTAAATTAACATGAACATAACGGGATCAATTGCTCAAACTTTTATTATTGTTGTGAAAAAAAAATTATTTATTATATAAAACTTTATAATCAGTAACTAACTCTTGCAATTAATATAAAGGAACAAAATAGTCCCAGGAAGACTAACATTAGTAATTTTAAAAATTTATTATTAAGAATCATAATATAATGGTAATTAAGATTTATTTCTTTAGGAAATTAAGGGAATGGGATTCAAATCTCATCAAACAAAAAATAGTTTGATTTTGCAAGACTGGTAATTTTGTTGTTGTTTTGTAGCCGTGTTATTATGTAGCCATGCATAACTACAATCTTAGTTTGTTATAAAGATTGCGTCCTATTAATTTTATTTTAAATATTACGTAGTCAATTTATTAAAAGTATTTATTGTTTGATTCTCATTAAAGTTGAAGTATCTATCTATTAATCATTATGGTTGTTTCTTTGCCATTGAATTGTTAATCACATGTTTCACTATTTTAATTATAAAAGATATACAAAATTTTTGTCCTATAGTTCTTTGTAATTTTTTCTCATATGAATAATTATAAAAAATTATTATTTAACTCCTAAAAATGTTAGCCAGCCACATATAATAATATAATATTATGAATTCAAATGTGAGTTTAAGTTTCACAATAACTAAAAATAAGAAAAAGAAGAAAGTAAAATATTATATAAAGATAAAGACCCAAAAAATCATTGTCTTAAGGTTTTGAATTGAGAGTAGTGTCAATGTCTTATGTGGTTTGATTCAAGTTTTATTGGTGTTTGTTCTTCCCGTTAATACCCTCTTTAAAAACCTGACAGATAGAGACACATATAACTATATGAATATACAGAAAAAAAAAGGAAAAAAAAGGAAAAACACGAAGCACAAATCCTTAAAGTTTGAATAACATGATGTCTGTTTCTTTAAGCATTGAACAGGCAAGTCTGAAAAGTTATGTTAGGGTTGTTCATCATTGTGCTACCATATTCGTCATGTGCTTCATTATTAGGGAATTAGTTTCAGAAATAAAGCAAGCTTCCATGGCCACAGAAGCATAAGAACTTGTGCCATGAATGATTGTTAGTTTGAATCTGTTAATGGAAGAGGAGTGCAAGAAACATAGGTGAATATGACTTTAGGTTATGATTTTCTTCAAAATAATTAATAAGTTATTAGAAAAAACCAAACTTATATAAAAGATGAAGAACCTATTTTCATTTCCAAAATTTTAAACCTATTCTGACATCTGTCTTTAGTTGTTACCGATCATGCAAAGATCCAATTGCGAAATTATACTATATATTCATACCCCTAAACCACGATGTCAATATTTTATTAGATAATATATTCACTCCATTTACACGTTCATCGGATATGAAAAAATATAATATTCGTCATCCTTTTTCTATTTTAGTTTTTATCTAAATGGCCGGCATGAAGTGATTTTGAGGAAGTAAATATATTGATTATATCATTAAATACTCGTGTCAAACTGATAGTATCGAATATCTAATTAGTATAATGGGTTAACCTTATAAGATTATGGTTATAGACATTGGGAGATTGTGATTTTATATGGTTATATGACATTGGTATTATATATATATATATATATATATATATATATATAAAACATTTGACATCATTTTAACTCGAAGGTAATGATGTTATGAGTTTTTTTTCTTACATAATATTTAACTTTGTCTATTTTATTATTTTATTTGATGTGAGACTTTTGACTCGTACTTAGATTATTCCTAACAATATATATCAGTTTTATCTTTAATGAAAAAGACTTTAATACAACTATTTTATGTTTTAAAATTGTAACGTATTTTAGGTTTTTCAAGCTTTGACTAATTTAGATAATTTGGACCGATCAAACTGGTAAAAGGTTTATGAGTTAGTATCTGGACAGCGAAGCAAAGGAGGAAAAAGGTTAGATGATGGATGAATGATGAAGAATTGATCATTGAAGCAAAAGAAAAAAAAAAGTTGTGTTTGACGAACTCTCTTCCTTTTCTGGAAGAAAAAGGAAAGATATGTTTGAGAACGTTCTTCTCGAGGGACCATTTGGACACGTGGCCTTTGGTAATTGGTTACTTTGCCGTCCCTCCAACGTTGGTTAGTTCAATGTAATGTGGTCTGGTCTCTCATCCACACAACCCATATGTCCCTTCTTTTAGTGTCCAATGCTTTAAGTTAGTTGCACATTAAATTATATACATAAACCTCATTCCCAGTTTACAATAGTATACTGACTTCATTCGTAAATAGAGCGGTTAATCTGGGCAATGTCTCATGGTCAGTCTTCATAGGAGATTCTTAAATTAAGGGTAAAAAAAAGTTCTGATCCGGATTGACGATCGGGACTGATGATCCAGACATTTTTTACGATCCAGACATTTCTGACGATTCAGACATTTCAATTCGATCATAATGAGAATCGATCATTTTTAGTATTTTGGAAAAGCGTCTTCAGTAGCGGACCGAGTCCAAGTCTCTTAAGAGGGGGCGCCAAAGAAGATAAGAGCACCGTTGTGTCCGGATCCTGACGCATCACGAAACATTGTCGGCGAGTCGGGTTGTTTGGGAATACAATTTCAATCGGACGGTAAATTCCATCAAAAACTAAATACTGGTGTGAGACCGATAAAGAACAAATACCGCGAAAAAAAAATGCGACTAGAAAAATCTATTCAATTCGATCCGGCGAATTTTTGTGAAGTTTTTGACCTTTCTTAACTTCTTTAATGGAAGATTTTTTTTTTCTTGTGAACTTTTTAAACTCAAATCTACGTGAAAGAACACTAAATCGAGCTGGACCAAATTAACAATTTTATTCATAAAGTCAGAAATTTTAATACATTATTTGAATTAATAGTGCAATAAAAAGGAAAATCGGAAAATGAATAAAGATGATAGAAATAGATGAGTAAATGTTTGAATGTTAGTGGTCTTGTCCAGTGTTTAAAAAAAGAATTTGTTTAATTAGAGTGAATTGTTAAACTTAAAATAGAACCTGTATTTAATATTATAAATAAATAAAGTGTGTAATAACCAATCATTCCTGTACCTAATATCTCTCTATCGGAATATATATTTAATCTATGGGTAGCATCGTTCCCTTTCTACTTCATAAAAAATAACATAAATATATTATAAGTTACATATTCACGGAATAGGATTAGGTCGAGTGAAAAAAAAGTTATTCTTTTATGATAAAAGTCAAATAACTAGATGCATAGACACGTTTCATTAGATAGCAATAGCAATATAAATATGAATATATAATGCTTATCCAACTATTTCATGTCGTAATTTTATTTGTTAACATCTATATATTACAATTCTATCACAACCCACAATATATATCACTTTCAATAAGGTTTTAATTAGAAAGTTGTTACCAAAAACAATTGTAATACCATTACTTAAATAAAATTCATACACAAAACTAGTAATGAATACAAGTTTGTAAAACTAAAAGTTATTCAATAAGAATAATATAACGAACATATAATTATTCATCCAAAAATATTAAAAATAAACTTTTATACTATTCTCTTTTACTTTCAGGTCCTAACTCATATATTTATATATAAAGTATAATTGCAACATGTTTTACATAAATAAAAAATAAAAAGACAAGCAATCGAGAATCTACACAATAATTTCAGTTCATAAATCAAGTCATGACATATTTCAATAAATAGATTTAAACTTAAAAAAAAATCAAGGATCTACGTAAAAAAAAAAAAAAACTATATTAAAAAATTGTATTGATATATTTTGAAAGTTGTGTATGAAGTATGTTTTGTGAAAGACTAACATTTAACTTATATCAAGTCTTTCCATTACCCATCTAAGTTTTGATAGGTCAAGATAAGTTTAAAACATTCGTCCTATATACTTTTGTATGTTTTATATGAATAATTTTTTTTAATTTCTCACCATCCAAAATTATAATCTATATATTTTAAAAACTCAAAGAAGGTAAGATATATTTGTTAATATATATCATATATTCATCATTTATAAGCATTTATTTTAAATGAAGATCAGTTTATCTGACATCAATCAATCCATAATATCACTTAATTTCATAAATAACCAAGTTAAATAATAAAATTAACACTTGAAAATGTCATTTGAATGACCCAATCTTATTTGTTTTTTTTAATGATGAATCTTCAGAAAAATATATATTTGGGATTCAAAATGAATATAAATTTTTTAAGGTGTCAAATATATAAAAAGTATATTAATTTTTTTAAAAAATATATTAATTATATTAATTTATATGTGTAGTCCTTACTTTTAATATTTATATTTAAAAAAAAAAGTTTTAGTACTTCATCCCAAACTAAAACTATGTGATTTTAAAATGGGTCGTTAAATTTAATTATTAATTATTTAATCGTTGATTTAAACTGTATACTTTTAAATATATACACTCAATATTTTTTTAAAACTAGATCCCATTAAAACTCACAAAATATTTATTGTGTGCGAATAATTTTTACTTATAATGAGAATATAGTTGTTTTATAATCACTATCTTAAAGTCAGACTTAACATTTAATTAATTGTGAGTGTAATAGTTTTACACCAAAAGTAACAAAAAAATATAGTTTTTTTCTTTCTATTGCTTCCCGTGATAAATAGTTAAATAGAATTTGAGTTTCTTACAAAATTTTTGCATAAAATCTAATGCACATAAAATCTAATGCACAAATGATCAGGCTTTATTTATGTTACTTCGTTTATTTATTATTATCATTATTTAACTTGTTTACCAACTAACAAATTACCACTAATGAATTGGTGTTTTTTGAACTTAAACAATTTTGTACTAAATATGTGTTGGAAACAGTGAAATTATAAGGGAAAAGTCTCGTATTAGATATAATAAATAAAGTTAAAAAGTTTATAATATTATTATTTTGAGATTTTTAATGTAAAAATAATATCAAATGTCTTATATCCATAAAATTAATGTCATATAATTATATAAAATTACAATTTTTCAATGACTATAATTATAATTCATGTATGGAAAAATAAATATAACCCATAATATCACTTCTCTTAAACATAATCATAGAATTAACTCTGTATGAACCAATATCTTACTGAAAATAACCTCAATTCAACACTTTCAGTTGAAAAAGAATATGCATTCATTAGTTATATAGATGACCTAGTTAATTATCTTTGCTTCCATTATTATAGAAAAAATTTTGCGAATGTGGAAATTACTAATAAAAAAAAAATATAATAGTTCCTTTTGTTGAGTTCAATCTAGGTTTATCCAGATTATATATACCTATGAGTTCAAAATAGAGACCATAAAGACGAAAAAGCAAACACTATTCAATCCACAACACGACAAATTTGTAAAAAAATGATTTAAAAAATTGTGTTTTAGATTGTTACCGATTGAAAAGTGAAACTAAGAAACAAATTTGGTTAATTTTGAAATGCATTTGTAATGAGAAGGTGCCCCAGAAATGAAGACAAACCCTGAGGCACGTTACAATTAAAATAATGCATTAATTTATAAGAATAATAGTAATAATAAAAAATAAAAATTTTATTTTATTGGCGTCTTTATTAATAATGTAAGAGTGTTTATCTTTGCTTTGTTCGTGAAAACCCAAGGAAGGAAGGAAAGAAAGAAAGAAGTGTTTCATTTCAGCAACGATGACCAACTACGGCACAATCCCAACTTCCTCTTCACCTTCCACCAACCTCGAGTTCATCTCACGCGCCAAGCAGCGGGTCAAGGAAGGGCTTGCCACGCGCCGACCATGGAAGGTCATGTTCGACTTCCACTCCTTCGCCCTTCCGGCAGGTTTCTCCGACGCCGTGAGGCGCGTGCGGGAGAACGTCGGCTACTTCCAGATGAACTACGCCATCGTGGTGCTCATCGTGCTCTTCCTCAGTCTCCTCTGGCATCCAATATCGCTGATCGTGTTCGTGGTGCTCGTGGCGGCGTGGCTCTTCCTTTACTTCCTCCGCGACGAGCCGCTCGTCGTCTTCGGCCGGATGATCAGCGACCGCGTCGTGCTCATCGTCATGGCGGTGCTGACCATCGCCCTCCTCCTCCTCACCGGCGCTGTCCCTAACATCCTGTTGGCGCTCCTCATCGGAGCCGTCTTGGTGGTGGCGCACGCCGCCTTCAGAAGAACCGATGATCTGTTCTACGACGAAGAAGAGGCCACTGCCCGCTTCGTTCCTCCTCCTCATCCCGGTGCTCCTCTTTCTTGATCCCCAATCTTCTCCTTCCGCTTCGTGTTTTTCTCTTCTCTGAATTTTTTTATTTGGTCAATTCAGTAAATAATTTTAGGTTCTGTTCAGCTTCTTCCTTCTCTTTCAGTTTTATGCTTTTTTTTTTTTGTTGCCCTTTTTGAATGGGAGGTTTGGAATTTGTGAAGCTAAAGATGTTGGGTGCTATGGATGAACTGAACTGAATGAAATTCATTGCTTACGTTTAATTTAGTTGAATTATAAATTTTATCCTTTTTTTTTCTGTGATATCTCATTCTTGCTTCTGTGAGAAGAGGGTTAGTTCGTTACTTGAAATTGAGACATATAACTAATTGACATGTCGGCAAGAGGAACAATCACAAAGTTCCCATTTTTATTTTTTTTTGTGCATTTGGGTTACCCAGTTGACAAGTTGGAATCAGTAATCAATGGCAATAATTTCAGACTTTCTGTGATTACAATTTATTAACTAAAGTTTTGGGGCATAATCAGTGATTACATTTGTCTTTAGAATTTTCTTTATTTTAAATGCGCGATTCAGCTGGTGAGTATGATTTTAGTACTTTCATCAGTCTTAATATAGTAATTGATCTTTTACTGAACATTTTATATATTCAACGAAATAGATCGAAACCTTTTGAGTTAGCACGTGTGCCATGTGAGGAACGAACTTAACCAATGCCGGCATTCTATGTCATTTAAATCATGATCATGATATATAATAATATGAAAAATGATACGTTGACGATTAATAATATTTTCTTATAATTTGAGTTGTTATCTTTTTAATTAATTTAAAATTATAAATTGAAGATTATTTTAAAGATGACATTTTGATTATTAAATAAAATTATTAAAATTTAGTTGTTAAAAATTTATTTTATATAATAATAATGATACCTACATTATTTTTGGTACGCGAATAGAATATGATTTTCCTTATTCTGTTGTATAACTTAATTTATAGTGTATAATATTTTTCACTGAAAGATTTTTTTTATAAAAGTAATGGGAGAGAATAATTTACTTTTCTCTTACTCTTATACCTCCATTCCATTAAAAGCATTATCGTTATTTTTGTTATCACCGTTTTCTTACATAGTTATCGCCACTTTTATTATAGGTGTCACTATTGTTATTGTTACAGCTGTCACTATTTTGGTTTACCAATTATGCATACATCATTGACAATGATGGTAATTTCTATTATAATAATCGTTATCATTTATTACTTATATTTTATGATATTATTATTATTATTATTATTACAAAAACCATTATTTTCCCTTTTTTTTATATCATTAAATTTTATCGTATTAAATATTATTTATATCGTTTACAAAAGAAAATTAGAACTTTGTTCAAAATTAAAAGCAGCTTACTTAATCTACAATTTATCGTAAGATATGTATATTTTGACCTATGTACATTACATAACAAACATGTAACTAAAATTTATAATTTATAGTATATTTTAAATATACAGTAAAAATTGCTCTCATATTAAATCAAATAGACGGTCGAGAGATTTTATGTTGCAATTGACAAAGATATCCGCTTGATATAATTTCAGATTTTAATAATCACAAGTTGAAAATACCTAAATAAATGGAGACCCTTGTTTTTCAAGCTGAAGGTTCTTCTACCAAAGGAATAGACAAGGATAAAACATTGTTCACCTTCATACTCAGGAATGAAGCTTTCCCATTAATACCAAGTAAATAATTTTCCCGTCGTAAAGAAAGAAAATATATTTCTTGAAAGGAAACTAAATAGTAACTTAACATGTTTATATTTGAAAATGAAAACTCTTTGTACCAATCAGCAACTTAGATCTAAGTGGCTCCGTTGAAATTGGATCTAGAACAAGCCTTAAATCAGTTTACGTTTGTGTCGGTAGCCTTTATTATGATGAGAAAGGTAGGAAAGTCTTGATTCTAAAAAAGGTCGCCTTTATTTGGTTTGAACCAAAAGTTAGATATTCACAAAAGCATCATAACCACCTATCTTTTTCTCAACAGTTTTCTTGTCCCGAGCATCACACGATGCGTTAGAAAGATATGCACTGAAAATATCACTGCAAAATATTTTAGCAGCCCATTCCCATAGTTTCTGAAGAAATAAGCATTATGATATGATGCTGCGGACAAATTTAATGATGAAATAAATTCAGGTTGGCAATTTTGACCTCAAATCCAAGCACCAACACTTGTAATCCGATCTTGACATGGCATAGAGTTGATCTGGAGTGAGGTTGTCAAGTTCCTTGGATCTCCAGCAATCAGGCATGCCAACAATCCTGTTACTCGGAGTCGATGTTCCATGGTCTTCTTCTTCCTCTGGATGAATTTGAGCTCGAATTCTTTTGTATAGTCTCATCACAGAAATACAATCTTCATACGGGTCATGAGTGCCGGATTGGATATCATAACTGTAAAGCAAAAACAATAGAAAATTATTGTCATCAGTTAACTATCGTAATTTTAAGATTAAACAGGTAAGTATTTAAATTTGGACTTTCAAATAAAAATTCAAAACAAAATTCATTTGACTAAAATGGAGCTGAATTGATTTTTAGTTGGTTTTGAAATACTTTTATCTGCCTTTAAAAATAAGGTTTTGCTTTATGATGGCTTTTAGTATAAAGAAATGAAGAACAAGCTATTCAGTATCTCGCATCCCTCCTCAACCATCCATGTAAACTGTCATCACTAGAACTATCACCCACCACCTCCTAATTGCCACCAGTTTACCACTGTCGTCACAATTTCCCTCGTTAGCACCGTCAGACCACCACCACCACCACTGTTGTCTCATTGATTCAGGATAGGATGTTTGGATTTAAAATTTGGTACCGAAATGTGAAGAGTAAAAACCACAAAAAAATAAAACCTTATAACTAAACTTGTTTTAGTTTATAACATTTTATATTTGACAATCAACATGAATACGTCCTTCAAAATTAGTTTAGTCGTACTCAACATAAAAAAATGTTGATCACCAATTTCATTTTGTTTTAGTATAGAAAGAAGTATCATTCATAGAATCTACAATGATCCTGGGCAAATTGAAATGATAGCCATTGAACAATTGTAATTTGACTTTTAAAATACAAGGAAAACTATAAGCTGGAAGAAGAAGTTTCAAACAGAAAAAGATTTGAGTTAAGAATTAACTTGCCCAAGATATGTTCGGGTGAGATACTTGAGCGAATGGCTGACCAAGTTTGTCTTCATCAACGGACGGTACTTTGCAGTGTCTCTTCAATGCAACATAAAAGCATAGGCAAAAGATGAGTGCAATAATTACAAAGATCTGCTCTCGAACAACAAACAGTACATTCAAGGAGATATTTCCATCAATCTGGGCATGATCCAATATAATAATGAAAAAAGGTTCTGAATAGATAGATCTTTTAAGTCTGGAAACATGTTTAGCATAATACCTTATATAAGATGATAATAAAAAGGAGAAAAACAGAAGAAATTCAGGGATTTCTAACAATTGTTTAGTTCATCATCATGATAAATCCTTAAAGTGGAAAAATTAGTGCAAGAGTGTGGTCAAGAATAATTCTGCCGAGCAAGATTTAGCACAATTTAAGTTACTCAAGAAGAATCTACCTTAGCATATGATCAGGATAATTCATGTTCAAGCAATCTAAATCGTGTGCTAAGTCATGCCCCACAAGAAGCTTGGCCCTTCCACCATTTAGTCGAACTTTGCCAATGGATTCTCCATTGTATAGTATTTTCAATACCTTTTCTCGAACTTCATAAAGGGGCATCGCATTTCTGAGATGTTCTTCTGTCAACCCAGTTATATCATATCTGAAAATATGGAAATAAAATCAACCCCTACACTCTTTTCCCTTTCTCAATTTTCATTGAGAATAATGCGATTTTGGGAATAGAAATGAATAAAGAAATATGAAGGATAGAAATAAAGATAAATGTAGTTGAAAAATATGTTGTTTGTTTGGGTTGATAAAAATAAGAGAAGTGGAGAAATTTGCCTCATTTGTTTAGATGATTGAAACAGAGAATGAAAAGTAAATAAATTATATGAAATATCCTTGTACTAATTTAATCCAAAAAATATATATTTATCTCTATTATTCTCAACATTAAATTATTTATTATTTATTATTTATATTTTTTTGTCATAAAAACGTTAGTTAACTTTTCAAGAAAGTCCGAAAAAAAAAATGAAAAATAGACATGATCTCTCCCCCCTATTTCATGCCAATTTGAGAGAAGGGTCCCATACGAAAGACTTCCTCGTCCCTATTTCTGCTCCCAAAAAAATAGTGAAACATTGATATTTCTATCCTATCTCCCTCCTTTACATTTCCTTCTCCCTATCAAACCTAAAAAACGTAATTTGTAAAAGAAAAGAAAACAAAGAAGCAAATTAAAAGTACCTGTAATTAGTAACAGTCATTAAAGGTCTTACATATGTATGAAAGATTAAGTTCTCATCTTCATCAACCAAACATACTCTTGCACAAAGTTCCAGAGAACCATCACTTCCACCACCAACCATTTCACAGTCCATTGCAACTGTTCCTCCAGTGCCCCTGCCAGCATGGTTTTCATCAGAAGAATCTTGACAGTCAAATTGGGAATCTATGTAGGTCAGATCTTTAGTTCCCTGCAACAGTTCCAGACATAACATAAACTTCCTAATCTCAATCCCAATAGATAACAAATTATACAAGAAACCTATTCATTTTATAAATGCTCAAGGTTGTCAATTATCAACTTACAAGACGAGTAGGAGCAGACAAGCGACATGTTTGTCTGTGAGCAATGAGAGACCCGGGACTATCAAATAGTACCAAGCAAAGTTGACAGCCCCGTTGAGAGAAAGTCTTTGAACAAACTCCTTTTGGCAAAGGACCTAAATCATAGTTAAAAAAGGAACAAGAAAATATAAACAATGAGCATAAAACATGGAAGCAATAAACAGTGTCGACAGCACAGATTGAATGCACAAATGACTTACCAGTAAGATGTTCCCTCAGAGACTCAAAAGATTTGCAGTGTTTTTGACAGACTCCACACGCAGGCTGATGGACGGAATGGTTCGAGGTTTTCATGTGCTCAATTAGATGCTCTTTCTTCTTGAATTGTTTATAGCATGCCGAACATTTGTGTCTGTAGGAAGAAACCAGCTATTCTTCAAACAAACTAGCAAAAGAACAGTTATACCAGAGGAATAAAAAAAACTTAGTGCACTGGTTCAATATATATTATTCTACTCAGAAGCACGGAACATTTCCTCAATCACTATATTGCAGATACTAATTAGTCACTGTAAATAGAAAACTCAGGCAATTATATATATCAGATACACATTAGAGTCCCCACAAACCGATTAAAAACTAACCAGAATATTCGTTCACACAAGAGAATCTTCTAAAAAACAACAGAGAACAAAATGCAGTAATAACTAATTTAAAAACACAATAAATTTGGATTTGATTTTAAAATCCTTCTAAATTCTTTCATTACAAGGTTCGACTTTCTGATCAACGCAATACGGTAATCAACCATGATGGAACAAACAAAAACAAAAGAAAGATTAAAAGTGAAGCGCAGCAGTTTGACCTTGGAGTAGGGTTTTGACTTGAGTCCGCTTCGGCGTCCATATCAAATGGTAAATCAAAACGCATGCACAGCTAGGTTTGGTGTGACGCAGATACGATGAAACGACTTGTATTTTGCCTGTTAGCGAGAGGAGTCGATAGAAGAATCACAACATTTTGTCGTACATAGGTACACGAAAATTTCGATGGTGTAAACGGCTACTCCAAAACCCTAACACCACCAAAGAAGAAGCTGCAACCACTGCTTTGAGTCAAGACGCACCGTGCTACTGTGTAGGCAGCAAGTGGAGCAGTCACCCCAAACCAAATATCACAAATCAAATCCTGATTTGGTATACTTTTAATTTAACATTCAATTAAACTAATATTTCAGTCTCAATCCAATTTTATTACTACAAAATTAAACACTTTTTACAAAAAAAAAAGGTTAGATATACTGTATATTTTTTATTTATACTATTATATAACTTTTTCTTTTTTATGTCTAAATTCATTTTTTTCATTTTTATCCTTTAAAACTTAACTTTTTAAATTAAAATAATTATTTATCAATTTTACCTTTTAATGATTATTTTTTATTTAACTATTTTTCTAAATTTAACCATTTTATTAAATCAAAGTAATTATGTACAGTAAAAATATAAAAATTATTTATTTTTATTTTTATAATTATAATGATAATAATTCCATTATCTATTGCTATTAAAAAAATAGATAGAGATTGACATAACCCATATATTTTCACCCGTGATTAAAATCACTTCTGACTTTTCCTAATATTATAGTTAAGAATTCGAAACAAATTTTAATTCTTATTAAATTTGCATACAATAGTTGATGCATTAGAATTACTTCAAATTCTTCTGAGATTGAAGGAATTATATTTGTATGGATAATTATGATTGATTGAATCTGCTCTCAAATCCATGGCTCTCTGTGACAAGTTCTTCGCAGAAAGATAGACGAGAACTAATCCTAATAGATTTACCAAAAAAGAGAGAAAAGACAAAGCAATAATGATACCATCATTAGTTTGCACGTACTTGATGAACAGATACCTCTGGATTCTGTAAACTTGTACCAGTGTTGATTTAATACAACATGCAATCCTTTGTAACAAGAAGCCAAAACACAAACCAGAAACAAACATTTGACATGCCACTTGATCACGTTCAACCTCTCAGTCTCACCCTTCTGTCATCATCAGCCAACCAGGTTTTCTTTGTTTCACATGTTCCATATAATGACACCTCAGCTTTTCATACTTCAAATAAAGCCACCACACTACCTTTTTCTGTTGCCACTTGAAACAACCAGCCTCAGCCCTAGCCCAAGTTTGTTTGTTTCTTAAAACACAAAGCTTATGAAAACACATGCATTGGGGAGAGATTTGAACCAACAATATCAAAAACTTTTCCATCCATTTAAAAGTTTCATAGGAGAATTTCAAAAGCTTCTATAATACCTTAACCTACTTTAGAACTACTACTATACACATATGCAACATTAGGTTAAATTGCAGAGAAATTTAAACATAACTACCTACAAATTGCAAATACTACGGCTTAGCATAACAAGACAGCATTCTTCATCGTGAACTGTTTTAACTGTAGTTTCTTCACATGTCTGTCCACTTAGACAGACTTGTTGCTTTCCCAATAGGCAAAGGCTTGTGCTCAGCTTCCCACAGAAAGCTTTCAGTGACTCTTACAAAAGGGGGACCCCATTTGTAGTGGCGCTGTCTTAGCTTTACCTTTCTGGTCAAAAAAAGCAAAATCAACCACTCCGGTTTCCCACATCATAACTGGGAGTTGAAACATAATTTGGGTCCATAACCGTGTCACCATCCAGTATTCGCAGAACCTTAAACAAACAAGACAAGAATGCCATCAAGATCAGTGGGGGAAACCAAAAGTGGCGTAAAATCAATGCATAAAGTTAGTGTTTAGCACATTGGAAGTCAGTGCTATTCTTGGTTCTCACAATAAAAGAACCATCAGGAGTGAATTCATAAAAGTTAACGCTCAGTTCAGCAGCACACGAGGAATTCCCTTCAAGTCCCCAATTGACAGTTGGATTATAACCTTTAAGCCCATAACTTCTTAAATAAAGTTTTAGGTTGGGAAATGTGTATGTAATGTAGTCCCCTCATTAGAAAACATGACAAAAAACAAAAATTTGTTCAATTTTTCTTACCTGTGACATGCGAGGTCTAGAATAAGGATCTCTCCTTATGCACAATGAGGCAGCATGCAGCATGCAATAGACCTCATGTTCCGAATAGTGACTTCCCAACCTTGGATCAATCAGTTCCTCAATGGCATATTCTTCTAATAGTGGTCGTGCCTGTTTAAATATCGAATGCTCACATAAATGATACCATTGCCACAATTAAAATCATAATAAATTAGATATTAATATCATTTGACTTACCCACTCAGTAAGACACTGCTGTCCCTTTGGCCTATTGAGATCCACAGCCTTTCGCCCTGTAACAAGTTCCACTAACACCACACCAAATGAATAAACATCAGCCTTTTCAGTAATTTGGCCGCTTTGAGCATATTCAGGAGCCAAATACCTGCATTGCACCAACAAAACTTAGTTGAATTGTTGATATTGTGCAGAATAACAAGACAATGAAACTAAACAAGGATTAATACAGTGCATACCCAAATGTTCCAATTACTCTAGTTTCCACTCCTGTGTCACCATCGGGTTGCCACCTCGCTAGTCCAAAATCACCAACCTGGAATAATTTAACACAAATTAATTAACTGAAAAACTTTTTGAAAGAAAGATATGAAGTGGTGCTTTTCACATGTAAACTATAAAACTGCTGACTGCAGAGAACAAGGCAGGTGACACCCAACCCATACCAGAGGTTCAAAATCATGAGTGATAAGAATGTTGTTGGGCCGCATGTCACGGTGGATAATGCAACCCACTCTGCACTCTTCATGAAGATATCGCAACCCTCGGGCAGCTCCAACAGCAACTTTTTGCCGGGCAGACCATTCTAATGGTTTTCGTTGTCTCCCTGCTAGAGTTCCAAGTAATGTCCAGTTATCCAGATAACAAATCAAGCCGGTATCAGTAAAATGCAACCTATACTACATGATTGCAATCACTGTATTGAATGTGAAAATGATAAAATATTTACATATTCTGCATTACTAGTCTTCAAGAACAAGACAAGTCCAACTCCAACCAAAAGCATAAATGCATGCTAGCTAAAATATGTATGAAACCAAGTTTCATATAGGAGTACAAAGCCTTGAATCTCATTAGCTTTACAAAAATGAATCTACCACATCAAACCAAATTCCCATATTAGATGATGCATAACTTTTCAAGTAGCGTAGAACCAAGACCTTTCACAGAAAACGTGAATATGCATGTTAATGAAGTTCAAAAACATGGCCTTGCCATAGCATAACTTGGTCTGAAAGCAAAAGAAATTACCATATAAATGAGAATCCAATGATCCATTGCATATGTACTCATAAACCAATAGCCTTCTCTTATCCTCTATACAGAAACCAATCAACATAACAACGTTTCGGTGCTGAGCACAGCTCAGGACTTCTACCTCCGAGCAGAATTCAAGATCACCCTGAGAACTGGCCAATTTATGTTGCTTCACAGCAACAACTTGTCCATCTGGTAGAACACCTCTGTGAACAGATCCAAATCCTCCTTCTGCCAAGAAATTGGCTTGTGAAAATCCACCAGTGGCAAGCTCCAATTCAGCATAGGTGAACCATCTTGGAGGTTTTCCAAAAACAGGAGCCTTATGTTGACAAATTGAACACAAGGGAGGTGGACCAGGCGGAGTATTTCTAGATAGCGCTATTGCTTCTCGTACATTCCCACTGAAATCCAAGTCAGTCTTATAGGTTGAGATTTCAATTTCAGCTTCTCTATCAAGTCTGGAGAACTTTTCTAGCAAAGCTCTAGTAGTAGACAATTGATTCCTATTATAAGATCTCTCTGTTCTTTCTTCCTTAGGTTGAGAAGATCGTTGATGCAGAAGTAAATCGGTGATCCATGGCTGGAATCTCAAGCTTGCTGAAGAAGTGGATAAGCTTTCACTGTCTGTGTCTGATATAGAATCATCAAGTTCTGGATTTTCTTTTATAGTTTCCTCTTTTTTTGACTCAATGTTTATCTCAGAGATGAAAAATGGTGAAGTTCCTTGATCAGAGCTTGAAACCGATGAAGTACCAGCTTCAGTTGCAGTGAACGGTGTCCCTAGCTCAGGGCTGCTAGATGGAGTGACAACTGGACCTTTTAAGGAATTTAAAGAATCATTCTTGTTCTTAGTTTGTTTTCCAAGCATCGGATCTTGTTCAGAAGGTAGTGAACATAATTCTTCAAGATCCTTCTTTTTTGTTCCAACCAAATTCAAGCGGAGTACCTTAGGCTGTGAACGCTTCATAACCACAATGTTGCATTGCAGCTCTTCCATACATTGTTTTTCTTCATGCCTGAGCTGTCTGCACAAAGCAAAATTGAAAATACCACCAATTCATGCTGAATTATAATCACATCAATAAAATAGTGAAACCAGAAATTAAGAGCTCATCAAGTCTGGGCCTTTAGGTGGGGGAAATAGAAAATTACTTGTCTAAAACGACCCAATTGGCTTGGGCTTTCTTGGCTTCCGCAGCCACTGCTCCACATGGTGATCCAGAAACAATTTTAATCTTCACATTTATCTGTTGAATAACTGTTAGGTTGGCGTATAGACGCAACATTCAATATGAAAATTCTTACATCAAGGCCCCTAACCTTGTTAGGATCATAGACATCATGTAGCTGAAGGATCATTTGAGAGCAAGAGTCAGTGATATCACACTTCTGTTCCGAACTTGATGATCCTGAAGAAGATTTCTTATGACCACTGGCACAATCACCAGCAAATCTTGGAAAACCCCATAATCTTCTGCCTACATATGAGCAGAAAAATAGTTAGGTACGCAGAGTAAAGGAAGAGTGCAGGTTCAAATGACCAACAAAAAAAAAAAATAAGAGAGTAAAGGTTCTTGCATGCATCAAGAATTTAAGCTGAAATAAGAGACACACACCAGATACAGCAATAGTACATAACTATAGTCATCCACCACAAGCAAGAAAGTGAACAAAATTATCATACAAGGGTTTATATTACATGTCAAACTGCTATCCATTTGTTCATAATTCTTATTCAAAACAAAACAATCCATATAAAAAAGGGGATGACATATCCTTGGAACCCAACTAATATGTTATTCGCTTGCCAAAATAGGCAACCATAAGGCAACCATAACGATCACACCGCAATAAATAATGTCTGACAAAGAGCAAATAGATAAAGAAATCATGGCAAAAATTTCATTACCCGAACTCTGTGAAGGTACAACCACTAGCAATGTAATGCAATCGCCAGGTTGCACAACATGAGTCAGGGACCAAACAAGAGCAGTCTTTGGAATTTCCTTTGATGCCTTAACGGCAACAATGACCTTTTCAGCTCCATCAGAACATATTTCTTGCTTCCCTCGCTTCTGCTGTTCTCGACTCATCAGGGCCAGCAATCCCACAAAAACTGTCTTGCTCAACAGATGTCACTCAATAACCTTCAAACCCAGATGTTCCTACATTTTAAACAACAAAGGGATGAAACACATGAGCATGTTCAATATCACTAGCTTTTTCTGTCGTGCTCAAGCTCTACCAGGATTATCATATATAACCACAATGCAACATGCTTCCAAGCAGTGACAGAACAATCACTGACAAGACTCTTTTAACCAGAACTCAAATCTTTAGTGTTACAGATTGGCAAGTAAACTTTTTTTATCAAATCCATGTTACCAAAATAGAATCAAATCTGCCAAGAATCGGATCAGATACCTTTTTGGCTCAGAAAGCAAGACGTTGCATCCCCAAATTTACCGTACTGTGAATCTCAAGTTTCAGAAATTCTACAGGGTTAAAAGCACTGCACGGGAAGGCTAAGAGACAATCCATTACACGAGAACAGTTGCATACACTAGCTGTGTGTGGAGTTTTCAAATTATTCTTCACAAGTCAAAACATTTGGCTTCAACTAGTTGGCTTTGCTTTTGATGATCCTCCAGAGGAACCCTGCGAAAAGATTCCACTACATAAATAGTGGCATGTCCTTCATATATCAAGAGTTTGAATCACTATTTGATATGACTAAAGGTCGAGACGTCTTCTAGTTCTCCGGGTCACTGAAAGCTCAGTATCAATTTTTACCCTGCACAGTGACATAGGAATCAACTTTAGAAGTTGGAAATAGTGATAATAATAGCATCAATAATGCAGAGTCTAAAGAAGAAAAAAAAAAAAAAGGCATGCCAGTGTGAGACATACAGATAAGTAATCACTAGCAACCTTTTGATAGCTTAGGAATATAAAAAATATCACTGACGATCCAAGTAGAAAACAATAAGAGAGATCTCTCAAGAAGATCCAAAACTTTCTTTTTCTCCACTATTGTATCATGTTAGTATATACCATGTCAATCCTCAGGACAATGAACATCCTGCATAAAATAACAAAATAAAACAACAGCAACCAAAACAAATAATAACATACACTTTGCTGTTTATGCTTGTCATAAGATCGTTATCATCAGAACCTGAAAATTTTCAAAGAAAATTGATACAGTTAAACCTCAGAATGGTTCCTTAGCAATAAGAAGTCATGAATATAAAAATAACAGGATAAAAAATCAAAATCAAAACCTAACCAAATAAAACAATATCCTCACAACCAAGCATTAACCAAAAGAAAGAGGTGTCGGGATGATCGAGCTCGCTCAAACTATTGTTCGCAGAAACTAAAAAAGATAAAGAATGACGAAATTTTGACCCCTTTTACTACTGTTCAAAAAAGTTAGAAAAAAACCCAAAGCTTTGTCATTAAGGTTTCTTGCTTACTTTGCCACAATCTTCTCTTACATTTGGGTGGTAAAAGAATCCACAAGAATGAAAAGAAAACATGAAACTAGCCACAGTTGGAAAACCCAAAAGATAAAAGGTTTTCAAGTCTCCGAGAATGAAAAGAGTGGAAAAATGGCTTTGGCAAAAAGAAGAAGAGAAGAGATGGAATTTGTTGGTTTGAGGAATGAAGAGAGATGGCGAAAACTGAGACAGAAATGTAGTATTAAGTATGGTTTCAAAAAATTGTGAGGGTAATTTATTACTATGAAGTGCAACCGTTGTTGCAATTTGGTGTAGAAGATGAAATGCACACACATATGGGACATGACATACTTTGAATGCAGAGAGAGAAATTCAGATTTTGTGCAGAGCAGAGAAAGCTAAGCTGTAAATCGCCGTCTACATGTGTGTGTGTCCGACTTGTCAACTGTGATCATTTCTGAAATGGTTTTTTTTTTTAATTAATTTATTTATTTATATATAAACCTGAATTATATTATCATAAATAATATGTTTCTATGAAGGTAGGATAAATTAATTATAAAATGAAAATATTATATATCTAATAATACGTGAACACAACATTGTATTAAAATAAGATTACATATTATAAGAGTGATAACTAAAATGTAAAAATATTAAGAAAAGAAAAGGTAAAAGATAATAAAAGAAAGTAAAAAAAATAAAGATAATAATAGATAAAGATATTTTTGAAATTATTTCTGTGCAGGAAGAATCAATGTAATAGGCACAAAATAGATATTTAGGAATAAAATTGATGAATCTTGTGACTTAATTAGAAACAACTTTAGGGGGATTGCTTGATACAAAGATTTAAAAATCTTATCTGTAATAAAGTTAGTACTAATATTTAATTTCTTTTTTTTTTTTTTACTCATTCACTCTGGGATTGCTATAGATGTTTAGCTTAATCAACTGCTTAACATATATTTAATATTTAAAAACATAAATAAATAAGTTATGTTGATTTATTGCAGAAAAGTTTATTTATATGTAATATTTGTATATTGTTTAAATTTAAATACGTATCTATTAAGTTTTTTTAAATTTCTTGGATTCATTTTTGCCTTCATAATTTAAAGAGAATTTTGTACTCTAAAATATGCAAATAATATATTGGTATCCTGTTTTATACTTAAAGAACAATGTACTTTGTCCTTTTTCTTGACATAACCTTTTTTTGTTTTTCTTTGTAAAAAGTGATAGCAAATACTGCTTTGTTGGTGGAAGCAAAAATATAGTTTTAGTCAATTGTAAAATTAATAAATATTAGCTTTAGTCCATATAATATTATTTCATTTAAATAAAAATTGAAATACTTTTCTTAAAAGTCATAAAAAGTGTTAGACTTAGTCTTCATAAAACATTTAAAAAAAATTTCATCTCTTAATCTTTTTAACATTTAGTTTAAAATAAATAAATCATATTTATGTTATATAATAATTGAACATGAAATATAGACAAGTGAAAAATTCAAATGAAAGCACATCTAACAAGTCTAAATTATATTGCAATTTATGTAAATTAAGGAAAATATCAAATAATACACTTACTCATTGTATACAAAAGATATTATGGTTTAATTATACATTATGATTATATACATATTTATCATTTTTTTTTACAATAACCATTTTGTAAGTTTTCTATGAAAAATTATTTTATAAGTTATATTATAAAAAATATATATATTAATAATACACAGAAGTTAAATTCAATACTTTTATGTTTTTAAAAATATTGAAATTAATTTTATTTATTTTTCTCTAATGGAAAATTTTATTTGAAATAAAATGTTCATTTATACAACACTCTATTAATTCGGTCTTAATTGTTCTTCTACTAAAATATTTTAGATTATACATAATAATAAATGTTACAAATTATTTTTCTCTAAATTATAAAGAAAGAATGAAAAAGTTTATTTGTAAAATTTGAGTTTTGTTGTCCTTATTTCCTCTTTCTTAATAAGATAATCATTTAAAAATGATTTTAAAAATAAAAAAATGACAAACAAATTGCATGATTTGATTTATTTAACCATGTAATTGTTATCACGGTGAAAATGATGAATACAAGATGAAGAAAACATAAGTGCTTTAAAATAGAAAAAAAATATATAATAAAGAAATTTACACTTGTCTCTATAAAAATACCTGTCAAAGGTTAAAAACAAGTTTCCTAAATGATAAAAGATTATATATTAAATTCTAAAATAGAAAAAACAAAAGTATAAAATTATGAAATGCAAAAGTTAAATTTATAAAAAAAAAAAACTAAAATCAAAATAGGAGTTTGTTTACATAAATGCTTGTACTAATTCTAGCAAAATAATAATGCAAACCTAATTGATATGACCTATTATTATACTCTATTAGTTGTGCTTCTAATAACAATACTGCACATATTATGTTTTCTTCTGCTGCTTCTATTCATTTCAACAGTTACAAGATAGGGGACAACACTCATTAGCCTCATCATCATTTTTTTCAGAATCACAGAACTTCTATCTGTGATTTTGGTGTCTTTATTTAATTATTTGTAATAAAATAACAATAATGTACTGCTAAACAAAATTGTTGTATAGTGTAGTGTTATTGTTGATGTATTTGTTGGTTCATGAAGAACAGAATCTTGTGAACAAAAAATACAAAACAGAAAAAGTTGAAAATGTTGAGGGAAAAGAAAGATGGTGGTGGCATTAAATTGTGAAAGCATTGACTGCACTGCATGAAGATGCATGAAGAAAAGACAGTGTGGTGCATAACAAGAAACAATAAAAAATTGTCCCTTGTAGTAATCTACTATCTCTAATCCCAATTCAACTTTTGGAAGGTTGTCATAAAATCAATAAATGTGAGTCACTCTTTCTTCTCCTTCTTCCCATTTTTAAAACCCAAAAACAGAACAACCAACACACATATCGTAGGAACCAGAACAGTTGTTCGGTCATCAGTGGTTGTGGTTTTTTTGGTACCACAAAACAAACGCTCACCGAGGGACCCACTAGCCGTTACCAATCCCCGTCTATTCAGCACCGCTGTCACCCTCGAATCACTTCCCGATGAGTAACGTTTTCCGTCCATTCCAACCTCATCGTCTTCTTCTCACTTCTGCTTTAATTTCACGCTGTGTTCTGACTTCCTCATCGTTACGTACTTTTCAAACCAGCAAAGTTTCTAACTCTATTTTCTTGCATTATTTGGTGAGATGATCAAATATTAAGAAACACTGCAGGAAGCAATTGAAAGTGGCACTGTTGCTTCTTCTGTTTTATACACCACTTCGAGAATGGGATTGAAAACCAAGACCTTTCTGTGTTGCGTAGGAAAAAGTAAGTAACGGGTAAAACTATTGCACAAAACAAAACGTTACGAAGATATGAACTGTATTTTTGGCATTATTGAATATAAAACTATTGCACAAACATTTCATTACAAATCATGGATTAAGAAATTAAACTTTAAGTAAAAAACAAATTTATGTGTATATTAAAAAAAATTAAGATATAAATATGTTTCTTGTTCCTGAACTTTCATATCTTAACTTTTACACTGAAAATTAGAATTAGTCTTTAAATTTTGATCCAATTTAGTCATCAATCTTATTAATACGTAAATTTAATCATTTTAATCGAATTTTGCTAAGTTTATTCAACTTTTCAAACGCATTTGAAGACAGTGTTTGAGTTGATTATACTGTTTGACACATTTTCGTTTCAATGTTGGCTGAAAAATGTATTTGAAACATCAAATAAACTTAACAAAAATTGTTTAAAATGACTAGATCCATACATTTTAAAAAAATGAAAGACTAAATTGGTTTAAAGTTTCAAAAATGGACGAATTTCAATTTTCACTAAAAGTTAAAGAGACCAAAAATATATATAATCCTAAATTTACATTATACATCTTTCTAAACAAATATGCATCAATGGCACCTAAACTCCCTATACCCAAAAAAAAAACATATTGAGTTGTGGAAATTTCTTTAAAATCAATCATTTATTTTTATAATATTTTTTCTATTCTCTTATTCATATTAATCGATGTGAGACTTTGGTGAATATTCAATTGAAAATCAACTTGTATCGTGTCGAAGGCCCCTTAGTGAAGTGCCTATTATGTGATATAGAGCAAATATTGTATATACAATACCTCTATTAATGTTTGTCGAAAATTCAAGTGTGAGTCTAAATTTCGTATTGATTAAATATGATAAAGTTGACCTGCATATAAGATAGAAAACTTATAAATTTTTTACCTTAAGATTGTTGGTTGAATTAGAGATAATATCAATTCCTTATATGATTTTGCCTCAAGTTTCATTGGTATTATTCATTCTCTCTATTGATCATCTCTCAAAAAGACCCATCAATATTATATTATATTTGATTGTATCATATCATACTCGATTATGAATAAATTTATGTTGATTGCTTTCCTATCACAATTTTGTAGAAACATATCAATTTTGAATATTTTCATCATTTGATTACTACCAAATTCAAGAAAGAGAATGACACTCTAACCTAAAACCATCTTGGAGATTGCTCAAGACCATAATCAACTTTATTTGAAAAACATACCTTAAAGTTTCAAATCCTAGAGGAAATTCATGTACATATTTTAATAAATTTGTGGTTGATTTGATTTCATACCACAAATTTGTAGAAATATTAACTTTGAAATATTTCATCCTTTTATTACAACTAGATCCAAGTAAGAGAATGAGAGTCTAAACCAAAACTATCTTGGAACCAGATAAAACTTTCTTTGAAAGACATAACTTTCCAATAGAATTTCAAATTCTTGAAGAATCTTCGTCTACATTTATTCTTCTAAAATCCCATGAAGAAAGACATTATTTACATCTAAATGGTATAAGTCTTGACCAAAATGAGTTGTCAAAGCAAAAACAACTTCCAAAATGAGTTGTCAAAGCAAAAACAACTTAAGAGATATTTATGATCAAATGTCTCCTTATAGATTCTATAAATTTGGGTGTGTATCTCTTTGACTTTGTATTTTCTTATTGTCCCATTTTTATTTTATTTTTTCACATTTTATTGTAAATATCATGTTTGTACCCTAAATCTTATCATCGTTCAATTTGTTAACAAATTTTCACAATAAGTTTCTTTCAAGACTTGAGTCTTATGTTTGTTTTTCAGAGTATTAATTGTAATCATGAAACTTTGATGTGTATCGAAGAAATTTATAAAATATATATATATATATATATATATATATATATATATATATATATATATATATTTAACATCTTTTCTTAATGCAATAGTTAAATTCCCAATGATATTTATCTCTTCGTCATTATCTTTATCTTTTAGGAATCTCAACTTCCGAGTCAAATAACTTATTTTGCTCTATTGTCAAAATGGGTTGTTTCATTCTTTGATATTATTTGTCAAGAATTAGTTTTTTTTTAAACATCCAAACATTTATACTTTTTTATTGTAAGATAATATATATATATATATATTTTTTTTTTTTTTTAAGAACTCTAATATCTAATTTTATTTTCTAGAATTACATATAAAAATTCAAAGACTCAACAAGAAAGACTTATAGAAAAAAAGAAAAATAAAGGGTAACATGTTGATGAAGTATGTGGCATAGGATATAAAAATAGACATAGGGAAGAAGTATGATTTACTACTCTAAAAGATGAAAAATCTTCCTTTTCTACAGTTCTATATTTTGTTGTGGAGTGTTTACACATCTTAATTCATATACATCATACCATTGTGAAACAAGTGTTTACATAATTCATCATTTACATTTTCAATATCGTTATCAAACAAATTCTTTTTATGCTTTTTCAAATTGATTTTTCTGACGATGGAAAAACTGAACAAAAGATTTGAAAATCGTGGAAATTTCTTTGAACCACAAGCGTATAATATTTAAAACAAGAAAACTATTTTGATCTAAAAATGTACTAAAACCAAAATTTCAAATATCAAAGTGAATAAACTCAAATGGACAATGTGTTGACACATGAAAAATTTACATTAAAAATATTTGTCAAATTTTCTGTTAAATAAATGAGGAACAAAGGCTGGATACAGCTGAACAATGGACATCCAAAATTTATATGATGAAGTTATATTAGAGATCTTGCGAAAATATTTTACAAATGGTGTTTGTTGACTTATAAGATATTATTTATTTGTACTCAGGTACAATACACTATACACAGATAAAAAAATATTAAATATTATAAAATATACCAATTGAAAAAATTATGTTATATATATATATATATATATATATATATATATATATATATATATATATATATATAAATAATCCAGATAGCCTAATACACATGACCAGTAGCATTAAATGAAGTCGTTTATTTTATTAGTTATCAACTGTTCAAATTTCTAGCCCATAGACTTTTATACTATATATATTAAAAAAAACAAAAAAGTAACAAATTGAACTCGTTTAACAAAAGACTCAAAAAGAAAACTCGGTATTCTTCAAAGGTTAAAAGAACCTAAAAAAAAACATACACTTCATTAAGTTATTTTTATAAAAAAAATACTATTTATAAATAATAAATTTCCTAAGAAATCAATGAAATTATACAACTTCACAAAATATTTATAATCTATTTCTATATTTTTCATTCATTTTTACTTGATAAATTATTTATTAAAGTTTATTTTCTCATCTTTTACTTTTCCTTGACTTATTTCTTTTTTACTTTTACTCTATTTATCTATTTTAAAGAAAACATAAAATAAATTTTTAATACTGTATTATAAGACTAAGTAGAGAAGGAAAGTTGTGTGATCGTATCAAAACTAAATCTTAGCAGTAAAAATATATAAATATATTTGTAAATATATTCCATTGTTAAATAACAGTTAATGAAAATAAATATAATTGAATTTTACTCGAACACTACATATCTCCTCTAAAAAACAAACACTACTAAAAATTCTTATATTATATGAGATTTTTCTTGCAAATTTGTTAAAAGAATTTGCAAGAAAAAAAATTTCTGTCATTTTTTTTAATAATTTTAATTGACAGGTAATTCCTTCGCATGTAATCATTTCTTACAAAATTATAAAATTTGAAAGTATTTCCTACAAAATTTGTTGCAAAAAGTATTTTATACAAAATATTTCGCAAGAAAATTGGTAACAATTTCTTTCAAAAAAAATTTTACAACAAAATTTGCAAGTATTTTCTATAAAAAGATTTTCAAAACAACATTGACAAGAAATATGAGTTTTTTTAGGTAATGAAACACCGTACTAGATATAAAAGTTAGTATTTTCACGCAGTATACTTAAAATGATTTCTTTGTTGGAAACTTTTATAAGATGTAGACTAAAAAACTAAAAATCAAACTGATTAATGTAATTTTTTTATTATACTTTACATAAATCTTAAGATGGTATAAGTTCAATTTGATCCACCTAACTTTTGTATAATTGTCTAATTATATAAAATAATATTATAGATAAATTTTAAAAACTTCTTTATATATTTTTTTATGGTTTATCGTACAAGTTGTCATAAAAATACATCAACTTATTTTCACCTCAAATTCGTTAACATTGTTAAAATCAATATTTTATATGAGATAATTTAGAAAATGAAATTTTTGTTATGATTTTAACCCTTAAAAGACATATGTTTCATATAAAGTTAAAGAAAAAATATATTAAAATCGACTCAAACGATGTAATATTATTGAAAATACTAAAACACGATCTAAATTATTGCCTAAAATATTCATAAATACAATAGATAAAAACAGAGACATCCTATAATTTTACATCTCACATTAAGATGCAAATTCATAACTAATAAGTTATCCTAGATTGATCTTTATTATCAATGCCATATATAATCAAATTTTAATTTCTTTTATCTATCATTTAATTATCAGTTTGATACATGATTTGATTGACTCAAGTACTAAACAACCATCCCTTAGTTATTATATTTTTTATAGTTAAAAGTTTAAAATTATTTATTTCTTTAGTTAAATTATTTTGTCCTTAACTTTGATCCCATCTAAAAAAAAAAATATTGTTATATACACCTTAAAATTATAATTAAATTAGACCATATAAAATGCTTATCCTTTATAATAACAATTGACACAGAATGAATGTTTTGGGAGAGAAAAGTAGTGGTTAGAATAACATGAATGAAATTAATATCCGGATGAAAGTCATGATAAATGTTAAATAAAAGGATAATGATATTTTAACTCATTTTGTTTTATTCGTTTTGGGTTAAATATGTTTTTGGTTCCTCAAGTCTCAGTGAATTTTGGAATTAGTCTCTCTTCGAAACTTGATACCAATTTAGTCCTTCATCTTGTATCAATTTAGTCATTCTTACCAAATTTTGTTAAGTTTATCTGACGTTTCAAACGCATTTCATGCTAGTATTTGAATTGTTTACACCGTTTGACACATTTTCGCTTTAATGTTAACTTAAGTATTATCATAAAATGCAATTAAAATGTCAAATAAACTTAACAAAATTTGATAAGAAGGATTAAATTCACACATTTATAAAGATGAAGGACTAAATTGGTATTTTGAAGAGGGACTAATTCCAAAATTCACTGAAACTTGAGAGACCAAAAATATATTTAACCCATTCGTTTTTAACTCATCACTTCTATTTTTTTTTATATCATCACATTACTTAAAAAAATTAAAATAAATAATTAAAAGGTGATAAAAATGATGGGCTAAAATTAAATTAAAAAAAGTGAATCAAAATATCATTGTCGTGAATGGTAAGATCCATAAATGGTGAATGGTTTAAAATGAAGTCCAAATTATTAATTGATTTTTTTTATATTATTTTCTGCCGAGCATTAAATTTTTTAATATATTTTTAAATGCCAAAATTAATGATAATTAATTTATTATGAATCATAGCAGTACCAAAAAATCAAGCAAAGAATACAAATTTTTTAAAATGTGTGAGGCAAGTGGGGATTTAGAAGGTTGAAAGGGTCATTGAATGCTTAGTGTTGTTTGGCATTGCATTGCTTACCACTCACTGTTTTCTGTTTTCTGTTTTGTGCAGACATGTAATTGATGGATGGGCACAACCTGGGAACTCCATCTTCTTTTACTGTTCTTGCATTTATGTTTTCGCAGCTATTCTGTTCCTACTTTTAATTTCTCACCTTCAAACCAAACACAATCGTTTTCTGTTTCAATCTCTTTCTCATAAATAACCAATTCAAAAAAAGAATGGAAAAAATTACATTTTTCTTAAAATGGGACCAAATGTTTCTCATCAACCAAATCTATAGATTCAACAAAATAGGAAAATCAAAACTGTATTTGATTTTTTAAATATCAAACAAAATTTGTCGTATTAAAACAGTGTATAAAGATTAACATTTGTTTACAAACATTATAAATATATTTTTAAGATGTTTTAATATATTTTTTTTATGATTCAATTAAGTTCTAATATCTTTTAAATAGATTCAGATTATTATTTTCTTTTTTAAATTAGAATTTGAAAAAGATCACATTTCAAATTGTTAGAAGGTAGCAAATGTCAAAATCTGAATAGTACCACTGGAAGGGTTTTAAGACAAAAAATAACCCAAATTTTTATACAAAGACCTTTTAAACTATGTTAATGGACTAAATTTTATTTAAAATATATTAAGATTTAATTGAGTAAAAAAATAAATACAAAATAAATTATATATATATATACATATATATTTATTCAACAATATTTATACCTTATTTTATTGGTCTGTCATTTAACATAGCTATGAATGATAGACAAATAAGAAAAGGTAATGATATGAACATGGATTGTTCAATTAAGATGAATCTTCTCCCCTCCTCTCTAATTATTTCTATTAATTTCAATTTGATGCAAATGTGGGCCTTCACCATTGAGTGGTTAGTTTAGGGAAGTATGCAGAAACGAAGTTCAAACTGCAAAATTTCCACTGTAGACACTTTTTATAATGATTGATTGAACACTTATTGTGGCTTGATTACGAGCATAGTTTTTAGCACACAAGTAAGAACACTGATTACATGACAAATTAGGAGCTTTTATGAGGGATGAGGGAACATGTTAGGTGAACTGGTAGGGCAGTGGAATAACCAAATCTTCATAATTAAGATCATTTTCATGTCCTCTGTAATGTGCCCTACATGTACTATGCATCTTTTCTTTTTCTTATCTCATGCTAGATTCTGGCACTTGTGTGCTGGGGAGACACCACTGCACGAATGGCTCCATCTGTGTAAACTCATTTTCATAGTTTGCATTCTATATCTGCATCACTCCATCACCTGTTTCATAAAGTAGTTTTTCAGTCTAATCAGGAAGTAATTACCACTTTGATTCTTCATAAAGAGCAATCATAAAACTCCTCTTAGAAATTTTGAAGTGAATAGGAAATGTATTCATAGTTCGGTTTCCTTCAAATGAACTAATTTTTAGTTCTGTTCAAAATTTATATAAATGAGGTGAAAACCTTAACTTACAAACCGATGCTGTGAGGTTGAGTTAGGTTTAAAGTCCACTTCTAACAAGTTTATTACAGTTTTTATCGGTGGAGAATGAATTTTCAGTTAAATTGACAAGTTTACAAAATGATTCATGGTTCATTTGATGCCTAATAAGTGATTACTATTTGGTTAAAACATTCCACACTGGTGCATATTATAGTATTATGCTTTTTTCTGAATTAGTCAATGCTTTGAAGAGGTCAGAGGAAGGAAAAGGTAGGGGCACAGAACAGTGAAGCAGAACTGCCTAAACACTCACATGCAAATACATTGACCCTACAACTGTAATAGACACTTCAGGAATTATTTTGGATCGAAAAGTAGACTTTAAACTTAACTTAACCGACTTATAAGATAAGATTTGCACACACTTATATATAGTAAATTAAGCTAAGCGGTTAAAGGACTTAACAGTTTGTGGTAAAGTAGTTGACAGGGTGAATAATGCAAGGCATGATGGGTGGGCCAGTTGGAATTTGTGCCCACATGGAATTGATAGCATGCAAGGTGCATAAGGTACATCCCCATGTTTTTTCTTGTTCTATGAAAAGATGAGAAGGCTAGGTTAGCCCCCACTGGAGGCTCTTTATTGCTACCACCATTGCATATATTGCTTTGTGTCTGTCACCGTTCTGTAGTTAATGATTCCACGTAAAATTGGAACTCAGAACAACCATGTCATAATTGTGGCCATGAACATCAACATTCAACATTTTGGCTGCCTTTTACCACACTGCAAAACGAGTATAGACAACCCAACTTGTCTGTTTATGATTATTAACAAAATATTCTGATTCCATTTCCTCGGTTTCTATTTTTTGGCTTCAACTTTTTTCCCTGTCCTTCTCTCTGGTTTTCATCATATCAACTTCATGTTTTCCACCTCATTCCCCTATTATTATGTGTTGTACTGCATGAATTTGCTTTGCACTATGGTACTAGGACAAAAATATTGTTCTGAACTTATGGGTCTTTGTCCAGGGAAGAATTAACCACGAATGTTAGAAATGGACTTTAAACCTAATTTCAACACGTGGGATACAAATAAGTGGATGTTCCGATAGCGATGGAACATAATGTTCAGGAAAGTTTGTTAAGATAGACTCTAACACCATGTTAGAGATGGGCTTTAAGTCCAACTCAACTCACAAAATCGACTTATAAGGTGAGGTTTGCACCTCATTTATATATTATAAAATTGTCTTTTTCTCTAGTCGATATAAGACTTCCAACAACAAAGAAAGAAATAATACTGGTGAAACCCGAGTCTACCTAAATAAGAAATTAAAACAGAGATTCTAATCTAAAAGCTTAAAAGAATAAATTTGTGAATCTTTATACTTACAGAATACTCAACTTCATGTTTTATATCGAAACCTATGCAACGGAATACATCGATTAATGTCCCTTTAAACAGGTAGATTGTTCCCCTTTCTTTTCCACCAAATTTTGGTTGCAGTGATTCGTGTCATATGATTGTTTTGACTCTCCAATAAAAGCTATTCATGTTTTTGGAGTTTTAGTAGTAAATTACTTGATTCAGCCTTAACATAAATCTGTTTTCTTACTTTCTCGATTTTGGTTAAAGCATTAAAGGACAGGCTCAGAGAAAAAAAAAAGGAGAGTGAAAAGCGTGTTTTTAAATGCTTCTTTTAAGGATCCATCTTAAACTGGCCATTGAGCAAAGAACTAAAGTGCATTCTAATATCTAAATGCACTTCTCCCGCTATTTAAAAACATAATACGTAGCATCGCCTCCATGAGATTTCTGAAATTACAAAACTACTGGGCTTCAAGTTCGGTACATCAATCAGAGGCCCAATTTTAATGCAATTAAATGAGACCAACCCAACTCCACTTGAAACTTCTATACCCTTTTGGGCTTTGTTAGGCCTCTAAAACTGTCCTTCATGCACCCTCATGATTTCTAACTATACCTTTGTAATTTCTAAAATGTTCATTTTACCCTTTGTAGAGGTGACTTTGGGATTACTTCTTCTGAAAATCTTCTGGTACATGATTTGTATAATAGGATTTCTAAAGGGAGATTTTTAGAACAAGATTTCTGAAACAAGTTTTTGGAACACATAAAATACATTTTAGAATAAGCTTTAGAAACAAATATAATATCACAAACCTCTTAGACGAACTCACTCATAAACAAGGTACATTTCAAAGATTTGGACCATAAAAGGAGAAACATGTATCCTCTTTTTGGAAGCATTTTAAAACAGATGGAAGATATCAACAATACACATTTTTTTATTAAGAAAATTAATGTATAAAACAACTACCGAGATGCATGATTTGTTTTTTTTTTTTTAATAATAAGGAAAAGTATAGAAAATTAAGAGAGAGAAAATTAAGAATTTGAAAAAAAAATACAAGGAACATAAGTTATGTTAGATATTAAAGTGTAAGTCTAAGTCTCACATTGGTTAAAAATGAGAAAGTAGAACATTATATCAGAATAAAGATCCACAAACATGTTTTGGGTTGAGAGTGGTGTCAATATCTTATATGATTGGACTCAGATCTCATTAATATTGTATTTTCGCAGTGAAACTCCTTTATAAATCTATCAGGTTGCACTTTTGTTGATTAGTGATTTGTTATGTAGGTGGTGTGTGGTGAGATCCAACAATGGCAGCATTGAAAAGAAAAAGGAGTTTTAGTGCATGGCACAGTAAGAAAATTATGTTATACACATATTTGAAACACATATATATAGCTTTTCTTGATTCAATTGTAGATCTACTTTAAACAACTCTACCAAATTCATTATTTTTTTCTTGGAAAGCATAGAAGATGACAAATGAATGATGATGGAAAGGCATGGTGATGGTGAAGGAAAATAAGATATTGAATATTTTAATTGAAATTTGACCACAGTCTTCCTTGACTTCACTGCTCATAGAAAATCTTGTTTACTTGTCTCAATCAACAGAAATTTTGAAAAAGTATGGATTCTATATATGTTTGGTGAGCATTCAAGATCCAATGGTGGTGTATTTCACTATTCTCATTTATTTCTCTAAGTTAAACTATTGAAATATTGAAGAAAAAAAAAACTAATATCATTGGTCTAAGAAATATGGACATTCTTTTTCTTTTATGGTATGTTTGGTTGAGAAAGAAAAAGTGGAAAATAGTTTTGGTAGTTTAGTGGGACAATGATATATAAGCTTAAAAAAAGATTTGTTTTATTATTTATCATCTACTTTATAAAACTAAATATTTTTAATTTGAACTTTATTCTTCAGATGTTTAAAACAAAAAAATTGCTTTCACTATTTCTCACCTTTATATAAGTTGTAACGTAAATAAAATTTTATATTCAAACATTATGAACGAAAAAATTATATTTGAAATAAAAGAGTCTTTTACTCCCAACCTTTATCTCATATTTTTTATTTTATTGATATATCCTATGGAACAAAATATAACAAAATATCAAATATAAAATATTTAAAATATTTTACTCTTAATCTAAAATAATAACTAATTTCTAAAATTAAAATATATATCTAAAATTAAAATATTTTTTAAAAATTAATTTAAATAAAAAAATATTAATTAATATTTCTCTCCTTCAATAATAAGAACTTATTTAACTTTAAAGATTATGTTAATATTGTCATTTTCATTTAATTGGTCGTAGCACATTAATATTTCCGAAGTATAAAACCGATACATATTCGAATTAAATAGTGCGGTCATATCAATTAGTGAAAAGAGTAATAATAACAGTGGGATTATAAAAATAACAGAATCAAATTGAATTTTTAATTGAAGAATAGACCATATTAAATTAAACAAATAAATAGAAAGATAAAGTGGACAATTTGTCATAAAAGTGATATATAATACGTTGTTACTCTTGTTCTTTTTTCCAAAGTGTAATTTTGATATTAATTACTAAGAATGAAAACAAACAGAAAGATGATATCTAAATATCATTTATTTGTCTTCCGATACAGATTAAGAAATTCAGAACGATATTTATTAATTAAATTTTTGTAAATCCAATACTATATATGTATAGGAAAGATTGATCATGATAACAAATTTGTTAAATAAATTTACAAAACAAATTTTTTTCTACAACACTAAACACAATCATTTAATCAGTGCTTACACAATGGTTAGTTAATAAAGTATACTTTATTCATGATCTTTTTATCAATAATAATAGGAGGAGGCTGAAGCCTCATACACTTTCTGCAAAAGCAGAGAACTGACAGCAAAATAAAGTAGAAACACAGAAGACACGACACAAGAAATATAATAATTTTGAGATTGATCGATCCTAATTGCTAGTTATGGAGGAACTGGAAGTGCTGAAGGTAAAGGGTTATTATGAACATCAATTGAAATTGACCCTAACTTGCAATCAATTGATCTTGTTGAAGTACAACTACTAACACTGTTCTTTCCTTCACCAATTGCTTTGTTCATAATATGAAGCATAACATCATAAAGTTCTTCCCCATTTCTCCATGCATGCACCTCTGGTTTTATGTGATTAGAGTTTTTGGACACTAAATCAAACAATGGAAAATTCCTTCTGGGCATCAAAAAGTCCTTATCTTTCAGCTTCAAACTAGGGCAGAAGTCTCCATTTCCATCTCCAACATAAATGTACTTCTTCTCTGATGCAGCATCGACAGATTTTTGGATCCTTTCCATCACCAATCCCTGTGTAACATTTGGGAAAGTGTTAATCAATAATGGTTCGAAAAGTTGAACCTGTGCAAGTAATATTAGAAAAGTTTAGTCAGTAGTTTTTGGTCAAAGATTGTTTTTAAAGACACTGCTCTAGATAGTGTCTTATTACATGGCATAGTTTTGGCTTTATGTTGTTGGGATCCCTTGGATTTTGGCATTATGACATACACCAGAAAGATGTAACCTGACGTGTGTTTAATAGTATTAGTATAATATTTTTTTTATTATTAAATTTTGAGAACTTTCTTTTATAATTTTATGTGTTATTTTATAAATAATTTTTTATTACTACGATTTATTTGATTGTGATCCGTCCGCTTAACTTCTGTCACGGGACAATCGATGTCACTTAGAATAATAATGAGTCTCATAAATAAAGAAAGAGTTGGAGTTTGCCTTGCACATGTTTGGTGGACAGAGATTACATCCATGAGAAGATTTGACATAATCATGGTAGGGGCAAATTATGAGTCTCCCTTCTTCATTAACATAGCTAGGGTTTGCAGTGATCTCAGAGAAGCAATTCCAAACCCCATGATGCTTCAGAATTGTTTCAATAAAGAAAGTATTTGCATCGCTCACAATCTTCAACTCACACCTGAACATAACAGTAATGCCATCTTAGGTGTTAGCATCATTATTTATCGAGGAAAAGAAAATCCACATGTTGGTTAGGTTAACCATTTTATGATAGAGAAATTTCATGACCATGATGTTTTACTATGTTGAGTTTTTTGTTGAAATTAATATTCAAAAGCATGTTATATTATGTATATGTACCCAAAGGAATGTGCTGCTTCTATGGCTAGGACAATGCGGGGATGAATTGGAGTCCTGTTTAAAACTTGTACAATGTCTTCAATGGTTTTTCCTTGTGAATGAAGTTCATACATCATTTTATCCTGTGAAATTTTAGGACAATTAAACAAAAGTTATTTATTTTGCTATCAGGAAAGAAATTACGACAGAATTAAGCAAGAAAAGGGAGAAAGTTAGAGAAAACCATGAGAGGGTTCCAAAGCGTGTTAGGAAGAAGCTCATAGAACTTTTCAGTTAGACCAAACTCATCAAGAACCCAATTATCACTATCACACTCGATGATTGTTGAGTCGAAGTCGAAAACCACCACAATCCCAGCCATTAAATGTGCAAAAGCTTATCTTTTTGTAGGTTAATACTTTCTGTGAATGTGTTGTGTAGACTAACAAATTTAGTGTTTTTTATAGGCAAAGAAAATGCTAGCTCGCACGTAAGCATGCATGATAGATGGAATCTTTCTTATTCCGAGGAATCTTACGAATTTACATTGGATTAAAATTGTTATTATTTTGTACATTTTTTTATTTATTATTTGATGTAAAATCCTCAACACAAACATTAATATCAGAAAAAATGTGCAAGTATTTCTTATTTTTAGTCAATGTGGGATTTAGACTCACACTTAGATTCCTTTTGTATTGCCGTCCTTCTTAAAGAAACACATTTCACTGGGGAGAATAAACATTAATGAGACTTAAGTTTAACCACATAAGGTATTGATATTACTTTCAACCCAAAACCTTAAGACAATGGAGTCCTTCTTAAGGAAACACATTTCACTGGAGAGAATAAACATTAATGAGACTTAAGTTTAACCACATAAGGTATTCACACCACTTTCAACCCAAAACCTTAAGATAATGGAGTTTATGGATCTTTATTCTTATATAATGCTCTACTCTCTTATTTTTAACCAATTTAAACATAGACTCACACTTGGATTCCTAACGCGAACTTGAATCCAATCTTAGAACTTCAAAAGAAGCTTAAAGCATTTAAACACCGTCTAATTAGTCTTATTAAGATTCTTCTTTGGGCTTTAACAAGCCCAGGCCTTATCAATTACTTCCTCCACCCATCAAATTTCTTCTCTCACCCTTCTCTCACCCTATCGCTTCCGAAAAATATTTTACATAGAAGAAGAATATATGTTTGCTTTCTGGAAGAAAAAATTCGGAATTATTTATTGTGTTTCAGAAAATAAATTTAAAAAATATGGGTGCAGACACGGTACGGTGCAGGAAGTAATTGTTAAGGGCCGTTTACATGTCAATTTCTTTTTTGGGCTCACAAAGTCTTTCTTTTTCAGCCTCAAAAACTTTAACAGTAATTCCACTCCTATCTCCAAAATAGATATGAATTTCTTGCTTTTTCTTCAGGGGATATTAGACCCTGCAAAGGAAAAATTATAGTCACAATTCACTATAGTACACTTCACCCCATATTCAATTTGACATAATTAAGTGGATTATTATTTAGTTTTTATCTTCAATGCGGGTCGAAATAATTAATTATGCACTAATATACTCTCAAAATATTCATAAAATCAAATAAGGTGAAACTCAATTAAGCTGTATATTTTCTTATTTTCACATTCGTGATAAACTTTTTTTTTTCTACGAAATGTCTTCGTAAACTTATTTTAATTCTAAAGCTTGTGTTTTGTAAAACATATTTCGAAGTTAGTTAAAAAACTATAGTTGGTATGTGAAAATTGTGCACGTAATTTATTCAACCATAAATGCTTGATAAAATTATTTGTTAAATGTTGAGAAAATGTACATGTCTAAATATAAGTTTATATCAAATTTAATTTTATTGATAAAAATACATTTTGAAATATTTACAATTTAGTTTTTAATTAATTTTAAAATATTACTGTTTTATTCAAAATCATTATTTTATTTTTAAACCGTACTATTGTATTATTAATCTAATATAATATCTTAAATATTTCTAATGGAGTTTAAATATGTCAGATTTCCACAGACATTAAACTGTTATTATTTGTTAACTGACAGAAGTTGAGCAAAAACACAGATAACTGTGTTTGATGCACGTCAAATGAAGACGAACAACGAAATTGACACAAAAAATTATCAATAACGTGAATTTTAATCGGAACCAAGCACGCACATAAAATGCAGTTTGCAATTGGACGAAATGAACTCAGCACTCTCTCCAGAACAAATTTTGTTGATTAGCCTCAAAGAAATTCGCTCAAGCTCTTCTCCATTGCTCCATTCATGAATTTCAGCTTTAATGAGTAAAGGGTCTTTGCATATCAATTCCCACACAGGAAAATTCTTTCTTGGCATCACAAAATCTTGTTCTTTCAGCCTCAAGCTTGGGCAATAGTCTCCACTACCATCCCCAAGATAGATCAATCTCTTCTTTTCTCCTAATGATTCTTGGATTTTCTCTATGATTTTGCCCTGCAAGAGAGAAAATTTTATAATTATCGAATAGTCCAAATGTAAGTCAAAATTTTACATTTAACAGAGAAGACAAAATTAAACACTATATAAGATGAAAGATACATAATCTCATTATCTTAAGGTTTTAGGTTAAAAGTGATGTCAAATGTGTTACATGTGTAAGACCAATATCTCATGTATATTTATATAGAACCGTCATCTCTCGATAACTACAATCTATTAAGTGATAGTTTTTTGGATTAAATATATTTTTGGTCCCTTAAGTTTTAGTGAGATTTGAAATTAGTCTCTCTTAAAAACTTTTGACCAATTTAGTCATTCATCTTTAAAAATACATGAATTTTGTCTTTTTAACCAAATTTTGTTAAGTTTGTTTGACGTTTCAAGTGCATCTTATGATAGTATTTGAATTGTTTACACCATTTGACACATTTTCGCTTTAATGTTAACTCAAATATTATCATAAAATGTGTTTAAAATGTCAAATAAACTTAACAAAATTTGGTAAGAAGGACTAAATCCACGCATTTCTAAATTGGTACAAAGTTTCAAAGATGAGCTAATTTCAAAATTTACTAAAATTTGAGAGACTAAAAACATATTTAACCCTAGTTTCCAAAAAACATATTTAACCCTAGTTTTTTATGTACTGTTATCATTATTATAAGCAAAGGGTTTGAAGAATATAGACCTTACACATGTTGGGAGGGCACAAAGTGCATCCATGGGGAAGCTTGTTGAAGTCATGGTAAGGCAAAATTTGCAGTCTTCCATCTTCGTTAATATAACTTGGATTAGAGCTTATATCTGAGAAGCATTCCCTTATTTTTAAGTGTTCTAAAATTGTCTCGATGAAGAACGTGTTTGCATCACTCACAATCCTCAAATCACACCTGAAAATCACGTATGTTACCACACAATACAAATTACTTTCAAAAGTAAACACCATAATATTATTACTACATTATAGGAAAACCAAAGAAAAAAATTTAAGAAAAGTGATACATAACACACCCTAGAGCATGAGCTGCTTTAATGGCAGGGATTATTCTGGGGTGTATAGGAATCCTCTGAAGAACTTGCACAATGTCATCAATGGTTTTTCCATTGGAATGAAGCTCCATCATCATCTTATCCTGTTAAAGCCAAAACGAGGTGTGTGTAATTTTATAGGTTTAAAACATCTCTACTAATAAGAGAAAAATGTGTCTACAAGAGTGTGACAATGTGTCTGAGGATGTTTTTTCTTGAAAAGAAAAAAGAATAAATAGAATACGAAACTATCGAATAATTGAATCCATTTTTAATAAAAATGAAATGAAAAGCTTACCATGAGAGTGTTCCAAGGCATGGTAGGAAGGAGACGATTGAACAGAACACTGAAACCCAACTCATCAACAACCCAGTTATCACTGTCACAGTCGACAATGGTTTTGTCAAAGTCAAAAACCACAACAATTTCAGCCATTGTAGTAACAAAATTAGTGTGCAAGACAAAATGGAAAAATCCCAGAAGAACAAATAGAATCAGATTCCTATTGGGTGTCTAAAACTTCTCTCAAAATCGTGTCTTGCTTCGATCCAATCTTGAAAATTAAAGGGTATTTATAGTGAACGTAAAGCCTAAGGAACCCAAAAAGGTACACATTTTCATGGAACATTTGCTGTTATTCCCGAAGTTCAATTACAGGCATTGGATGGGATGAAGATTTGATTGGTCAAACAATCGAAGGGCTAAGAAAAGATGGTGTGGTATATAGGTTAAAGTCATGTGACATATGTGATCACATGATGAAATGAAAGGGAATATTTGTGGGGAATTAAATGCTGAAGTTGGCCAGATATGAAATCCACTGTGTTGGCTAAAAGAATATTTCTGGTGTGGCTTTCTTTTGCTATTTTAATTTATTTTTTTGTGGTTCATTGTTTTGTGTAGTTGCTGAATTGTGAAATCATCATGTGCATCTACACTTGGATCTCATCACATTAGAAAACATCATCAACATTTAGATATTGTTCTTTTGTATTGTATTCCACTGTTTCTTTGTTGTTTTGCAAATTAGACACTAACCTATTAAGCTACAGAACATATATAGGTACTTTTCTTTATTCTCTAATTATCTTTATATTATACACTACATGTTTTTCAATCTTGTCTTTGGACTATGTATGTGGCCATATATATATATATATATATATATATATATATATATATATATATATATATATATATATATATATATATATTAATATCATATCATAGTGAGTCAATCTTTTTAAATTATTGTAATCAGTTTTTCAGTTTCTTGCCTTCATAATAAAATATTAGTTCTATTTGTTTAAATTTCTTTGGCTTTTTAGTATTAAGGCTGAATTAATAAGATTAGTATTTTGTAAAAAAAGTTGTTTCTTTAGGTTCTGTGTTGCTATCATCGCATCTAGCAATACTATTTCACAATAATGTTCTTACTTAATTTTAAATAATTTTTAAGATAATTAAGTTTCATGTTGAATTAAAGTGAGGACTTACGAGTTATATAAAAAATTAATATAATCTTAGGATTAAGTATATAAAGTGAGAGTTTAATTCACCACACGAGTTTTATTTTAAATATTAAAAATAAAATTTATTAAATTATTTCTAGTTTTTTTATATATAAGATTGAATATCTTGTAATTTGATGTGTCTATTTACGTGAAGACTTCTAAAACGCAATTTTTTTCATTTTGATTAATAAGATTTGTAAGTTTGTTATTTTAAAGAGAGATCTTTTGTATAATATAGGAAGAATTCAATTAACAAATTCGATAATTGGTGACTTGTGGTCTTATGATTTTGAGTTTTATAAAAGACCTTTTAAGTTTGTTTCTGAGGTAGAATAATGAATACTCAAAATTTGGTTTGAATTCGAGATATACATAAACTTGAATTGTTTACCATTAAATAGTCTATTTTGTGCGGTTCTAAGATTAATGATAGTTTGTGGACTGTTATTTAGATGAAAAATAAAGTTTATCTGTTATGTTTATTTTAGAATCGTCACAATGACTTGAACTTAACTTGTACGTGTTCAATTTTTTAAGTCTATACATCACAAATACGTATTATTTAAATTGTCGTCAATTTAGCATGATATTAAGAATGTATACGGTATTGTTATTGAAAATACTTCTTGAATACTGAATAAGAGAGATTGTATTAATTTTTGGAATTGTAACATTTCTAAATTTGCTATGATTCTTTATTTTGACAAAATAAAATTATATTTTATTCTTAATTCGGTCTACACAAATACTCTGTGTAATTTTTTTTGTTTTTTCTTCTTTGATGATTAATACGAACAAATATCTATTTAATTGGATTATGAATTATGTGCTTTCTCAAAAAAATTATAAAAATTTTACACTTTTTATGAAACATATGTGGATTTGGATTATATGCCACCAGTTTACACATAAAATCAACGCCTAGACATAATAACTACAATCTATTAATATATATATATATATATATATATATATATATATATATATTAAAAAAAAGATATAATAGAGCATGATGTTGTAGGTGAAACAGCACTTTTGATAAGAATAATGGACAGTACACACATGATGCCTCATTCTTGGGCTGAATGTTTTGGCGTTTAGTGTTTGGGTGAATGACGTGTGTTTAGTAAAAAATTCTGAGTCTCATCACTCTTTGTTCTTTGCTACAAGTCTCTACATACACACACGTAATATATTCTTTCTATCAGATAACATTAAATATTGGACAACACGAATATCACCATTTTCCCTTCACATGCTCATCACATAAAAACCATCAATCAACTCCAACCATCTTCTTTATATTATCTCTTATACTCATTCATTTTATTTCTTTATCTTTTCTAAACATAATACATTTCTAATTTATTATATATGCTTTATTGTTACTTAAATTCTGTTAAAACATGGTAAAAATGAAACTTTACATACCTAATTTAGAAGTATATATTTTTGTATAGTGTATTCTCACACATCTACACTCAACTTGCATGCTCCATGCACAGAAAAACTCAATTGAAAATTTTAATTCATCAGAGATTAATTCAATTTGAATTAAATTTAGATTCTCCTTCTAACAACTCTCTTTTTAACTCTCAACTCAAATTTAACAGTAAAACTACCAGATAGATAAGCAGAAAAATTTAAAATTTAAAATTGTTTTTTCTGGAAATAAAAAGTAATACAAAAAATTTGATTTTTCACATCATCCCTGTATGTAATAACATGGGTCAACATTCAATTTTTTATTTATTTTTCAAGGCGTGGTGTTCTTTATCAATTTTAAGATTATTTATGAGATTCATGTGTGTCGGTGTGGGACATATGTATTATATATTAAAATATAAAAATAGAGCTGAGGGAAACAAATAACTTACTGTAACTTCACTAAGCATTACATTATTTAACAAATATATTTTTTATTTTTTATTTTTAAATTTATTTTGCTTTTAAACTATATATTTACTTTATTTTTTATATTTTATGAAAACCATGTAAAATATATTTTTTATTTGTATACAGAAGTTATATTATAATTTCAGCATCAAATTTTATTTGTCATATAAAGTACTTGAAATGATAACTTTTTTATAGTGCAGAATATATATATATATATATATATATA